>OBVA01000319.1_pt1 | contig 22462 bp, 17 predicted proteins | sample 1495021 | NCBI WGS metagenome assembly OBVA01 (sample SAMEA2579965, study PRJEB22360) | human gut metagenome | biome: human gut; feature: human-associated habitat; material: faeces | place: Denmark | collected 2008/2010
TTTAAATTTAAAGCACTGGATTTATTTCGCTTGGCTGTTTAATTTTCAAAGAACACCCGCCGCCTCTCGGCGACAACTCATTTATAATACCACCGGCAAGGTTTCGTGTCAACACTTTTTTCAAAGTTTTTTAAAAAACTTTTGAAGCAGTGTATCACTCGCCTTCGTGAGTGGCTGTCGGCGTAGCGCCAACGATTGATTATTATACGCACCTCCATCAGAGAAGTCAACACCTTTTTTGCGTTTTTTTATTCTTTTTTTGGTAGTTTCATTTTCCTTCTATATAATGTCTATTTTTAACGCAGGTTCTTTTGGACGGTATCATGTGATGATCCTTTAATGTGTTTCTTTTCCCTTATCATCAACCATGGTACACTATGAGTAATCGCACTATTTTTAAGGAGGAATAATTATGAAAAGAAAGCTATTGTCGGCGCTCTTAGTGACATCGATGATGCTCACAATGGCGCCACCGGCATTTGCGACTGATCTCACCCCTGTGCCCCCTACCAACGAGAATGCACCAGCAGATGGTGAAGGGACACCAAATGATGCTACTACCACTGAGGTGAGTGATGCTGCTGGGCTTGCAGCAGCCGTTCAAACTGAAAATGCACAAATCACCTTAACAGACAATATCACATTAAACACCGCTCTGACGATTGACAAACCTGTAACCATCGATGGCCAAGGCCATACCATCACGGGGACGTTTTACTTACAAAACGGGACCGTGCGCAACACCACCTTTACCAATGTTGAGAAGAAGGAAATCCTTACAATTGGTAGTAAGAGTCAAGACGTTAACATTAACCTTTTGGGCTGCACAGTGCTCTACCCTTCCGTTCCAATCACTGCTTCTGACCAAAGAAATACCATCTCCCATACCCTCAATAACGGGAGAAGCGTTACCGAATGGTCTTACGGTCTTTATTTTAATACCCAAAACGGCGGGACCATTAACCTTCAAAACAGCACCTTTGATGGCACCTTCCGCACCATGCTGCCTAGCATCAACGGTAATGTGAACATCATTGGAAATACCTTCAAAAATTACTTCGGCGAAATCCAAAAAGGGCCTGAAAGCGGCGCCTATGATACCTGCACCGCTATTACTACCGGTACAGCAGAAAAAAACAACTTTGTTATCAAGGATAACATCTTTACTGATGCCGGCTGCTTCTACTTCCAAAAGTTACCTACAGAAATCACCGGCAATACCTTTAACCTTACCCTTGAAGGAAATTATCCGTATTTCCAAATTAAAGGCGATACCGCTGAAGGCAATTTGGATTTGAAGAACAACACCTTTAATTTAGGCAATCATTGCTACTTAGCCTATGACGTCCCATCAAAACAAGTCATCTGGCCTGCCGGTGTCCCTGCCATCCACGGTTGGATGTACGCCAAGGTAGGTGCAGAAGCGGGCGATGATCCAGCAAACTATACTTACACCTATCTTGAAGATGGAAGCATACAATTCATGCTCGGTAGTGAAACCGCATTGAATGCCATGTTAAACGGTGCCGAAGGCAACTGGGGCATCCAAGACGGCGATACCGTGACCCTCACCGATCACATTTCATTAGACGGTACCGGCAAGGGCAACAACGAAGGGCTCTTGACCCTCGACAAAGACATCACCTTTGACGGCAACGGCAAGACTTTGAGCGCACGCAATGTGACTGTACACGAAGGCAAGGGGCCTAGCATGGTCAATATTGTAGACGGTGCCAAGGTGACCGTACGCAATCTGACCATTGACGGCAAGGCCGGCGATACCAATACCAAGCACGGCTTGAATGTTTACGGTGACGATACCGCTGTAACTGTTGAAAATGTGACCATTAAGAACGGCAACGGCTACGGTATGGTGGTAAACGGTGCGCAAGCAAACGTGAACGGCCTTACCACCTCCGACAACGCGTGGGGTGGCATCAATGTAGACAGCAAGAGCGGCGCTGCCAACCTTACCATCAACAATGCAACCATCGGTGAAAACAATTCCGTTAAAATCGAAAACGGCTCTAACGGGACACAACTGGACCCTGCCGTTGATATTAAGGGCGGTCAGTTCCAATATGTGACAACCGGCAGTGAAATTGCGGCACCGGACGTGACCATTTCCGGCGGCAAGTTTGCCACCGGCACCTTGCCTGAAGGCGCTGTTGATATCACCGATCACCTCGCACCGGGCTTGGCAGTGGATAGCAACGGGAATGTGTATACGCCTTCCACCGGTGGCGGTTCTTCTTCCGGCAATAAGACTGAAACCACTGTGAACCCTGATGGTTCTACCACCACCACGGTGACCCGACCAAACGGCTCTAAAACTGAAACCACCAAGTATCCGGACGGTTCCAAGGAAGTGGTCGATACCAAAAAGGATGGCACTGTGACCACCACATTGACCGACAAAGATGGCAACAAAACCGAAACCGTTGAAAAAACCGACGGGTCTTCTACCACGGATATCACCAAAGCCGACGGTTCTTCTTCTACCACCACTGTGAGCAAGGATGGTGATGTTGATACCACTGTCACGCTTCCTAGTGATGTGATCGACGATGCCAAGGGCAATGCGATTCCGTTGCCAATGCCTGAGGCAATTGTCACCAAGGATGCCGACAAGGCACCGACTGTCACTGTTGATTTACCAAGCGATCAACGTACAAAGGTCGAAGTGCCTGTAAAGGATGTCACGGCAGGCACTGTGGCTATTCTTGTAAAGGAAGATGGGACGGAGGAAATCATTAAAACCACCATTCAAAGTGAAAACGGCGTGATTGTGACCCTCGCTGATGGCGATACGATTAAACTCGTTGACAACAGCAAGGATTTTGCAGACGTCGCGGATAGCTTCTGGGCTGCAGAAACCATTGATTTTGCCACCAGTCGTGGCCTCTTCGGCGGTACCAGCGATACCACCTTCTCTCCAAATATGGCCATGACTCGTGCGATGATTGTGACCGTATTGGCACGTTTGGATGGGGCCGATCTCTCCGGCGGCGATGTGTGGTATGAAAAGGGCCGTGAATGGGCGATGGAAAACGGCATCTCCGACGGCAACAATATGATGGATAGTCTCACCCGTGAACAGTTGGTAACGATGCTCTGGCGCTATGCTGATAAACCTAATAGCACCCACTCTTTGAGCGATTACAAGGATGCCGCGGCAGTTAGCGACTTTGCAAAAGATGCCTTTGCTTGGGCGGTTGAAGAGGGCATCATCAGTGGTACGACTGTAGATACCTTGAGCCCGCAAGGCACTGCCACTCGCGCGCAGGTCGCTGCCATTTTGACACGTTTCTGCACCAATATGGCAGAATAACGAGCGTTCTTAGCAAAAATTACACCACCCACTCTTCGTCTTTTCGGACGTTGAGTGGGTGGTGTTTTTTTACGTATGACGATGCGCTGAAACGTGTTTTTCCTTTATATAGACAGCTTTGCGCCGTTTCAATTATAATACAAATAACTTGTTGTACTATCGAAAGGGGTTCAGAAGGAATAATAAAAAAGCATCTCATCCGAGGAGTGGATACTATGAAAAAACTTCATCTTTTACTGATTCTCTTAGTGGTGCTTTCAGGCTGTGGTCACGCTGCTTCATCCAGTAGTAGCGATGGGCCAACTGTTTGCAAGACACCGATAATCTATACCTTTAGCGGGGAGAGCGAAGACTTTGTTCTTACAGATGGTCGTGTAACGATTAACACGGGTACTGCGTGTAATGAAAAGGAAACCATTGAAGGTGGCATGCTTACTGCAAAGGATTCTTCGCGCTTTAGTGACATCACGGCGCTTAGCGCTTCCCTTTATATTGTAGATAAGGAAGAACGCATGACGCTTTTGAGCCATGCCCATGAGAACGCCTCAGGAGATACGGTGAGTGTCTCTTGTCATGTGGGCACCGCAAGCGGAAGCCCGACGCTCTTTGGGACAAAGCTTATGAGCGGCGACGATCTTCGCAATCAATTCTATTGCGAGATTACTGTGACACGCACGAACGGGCAAGAAGAAACATTTACCGTTCCTCTTACGCTAAAGAAAGCATCCTAAAAAAAAAATAATAGCTCAGCCTTTTGACGTTGGTGGTCTTTTGAATCACACTTTGACCGACCACACTTTTTGCAGCGCCACCGCCAATCGCGCCCAACTGGCAGCCGTGCTCTCACGCTATGACGAAACCTTTTTAAACGCACAATAACGCACAACGAAAAAATCCCCGAAGCACTCAACGCTCTCGGGGATTTTTTACGTTCGCATTTTATAGAAAGAACCCTCATTGCCTGCCACATCGCCACAAAAAAACGCCGAAGAATCATCCTCGGCGATCATCATTTTTTAGCCACGTGGTTCATTGGAAGATTTCAAAATACTTCCGTCTACCGCACTGATGTCATAATCGTATTCGGTGGTAGCGGTTTCAAAATCCACATTCCATTCATTGACATTGTGTTCGTGGTCATATTCCACATCCACATAGAGGGTGTCGGCTTCATTCACCCCCGCATGTTGCAAAGCAATTTGCTTGGCCTCATCGGCGGTGATTTCACCGGCAGCTTGTTGATTAGGAGTTTGAGTGGTGGTGTTTGTATTTTGTTGTGCCGCAGCACCGGTCTTTTGTTCCTTTTCCTTGGAAATAACGGTGCCACTCTTTGCGTCAATATCATATTCATAAAGGGTGGTCCCTTGATTGTCCTTTACCGCAAATTGCACATCAATATAGTTGTGCCCGTCATCTCGATCGCTATGGCTACGCATCCCAGTCGCCTCTTGGGCGGTAACACCTGCATCTTTCAACGCAATGCTTTCTGCCTCTTCAGCGGTAATAGCACCGCCTGTGCCACCGCTGCCGTTGTTGTGGGTAAAATAAAAACCTGCACCTATACCAATCGCTGCTGCCAGCGCCACAAATGCCAATGCAATACCAAATTTTTTCATGATCTGTCACTCCTTCACTAAATATCAATCACACACATAACCTCACCAATCAAGGTTTTTTAATTATTTATAGTATAGTCCTCCTCTAGGAAAATAGCAATAAATGAGGTCTAAACAAGAGTTAAACTTTTTATAAACCATCGGCTTAAAAAATCCCTCACCGATGCAGCGGCGAGGGATTTCATAAATAAATGAGGAACCATCATCTCCCCACATAAAAGGAAAAACCTCGGTGAGGGAGCCACCGAGGTTTTCGATTTTTCATAAAATGCACACGTGAAAAAAGGGGAGTCAGTCCGAGTTGCCGCTTTGGGGGAACGGCCTCAACTGATGATATTATTGTACCACCAAATCCCACTGCAAATGTTAGGATAATATGTGGATATTACCAAGAAAAATCTCAAGACCTCACACAAAAAAACAGCAGCCGAAGCGACCCTGGCTGCTGCTTTTTTCTGTGGCTTGAGGTGTCAACCGCTCCGGAAAAAAGGGAAAACCGCAACGGAATGACCTACAATAGTCTATCATCCAGCTTGAGGCTGCTGAAAAAAAGGAGAAAAACGACAACCTCAACTGACACCGTCAGTATATCATAGTAACTTCATAGATGTGTCGGGAAAAAATGAAAACAATGTGACGGTCCTATGAAGGTCTGCACCTCAATGATGGGACTTAATATTTTTCTGCCCGTTTTTTAGTTTCTATTCATCCACTCTCATCATACGATACCCCACACCGATATGGGTTTGGATATATTGAGGGGCACCAGGGTGGTTTTCAAGTTTTTTCCGTAACGTTGCCATGAAAACACGCAATGACGCCACATCATTGTCCCAACTGCGCCCCCAAATTTCTTGGGTGATAAAGCGATGAGTGAGTACCTTGCCAACGTTTTTACAAAGCAAGCAAAGCAGCTTGTATTCACTCGGGGTGAGGTGCAGTTCCTCACCGTCCATAAAAGCACAACCGGCTGCATAGTCAACCTTAAGCTTGCCGTTGGTAAAGACAGCATCATTGACACCACCACCTCCCTGCAAGGCAGTGAGGTGGCGTTGTGTCACGCGCAAACGCGCAAGCAATTCTTCTACGGAGAAAGGCTTGGTGATATAGTCATCGGCACCGGCATCAAGGGCATCGATTTTGTCGGTGTCTTCGGCGCGGGCGCTAATAACGATAATCGGCACATTCGACCATGAGCGAATACGGCGAATGACCTCGATGCCGTCAAGGTCCGGAAGCCCCAAATCGAGCAGGATAATGTCCGGATTGTGTGAGGACGCTTCAAGAATGGCACTTTCACCGTTAGGCGCGCTCAGCTGGCGATAATCATGTGCTTTGAGGGTGGTGGTGATGAGATTGCGAATAGAGGTGTCATCCTCCACCACGAGAATTAAAAGTTTATTCATGGATTTCTACCTCCCAGGCTGGTACAGAAAATGTAAAGATTGCGCCATGTGGCACGTTATCACTGACAGTGAGTTCACCACCGTGAGCGTTAATAATCGATTTGCAAAGGGCGAGTCCTAAGCCCATACTACGGCGGCTGTCGACAATTTCGTTCGTGGCACTGTAAAACATGTCAAAAATGCGAGGCTTGGCACAATCCGGAATACCGGGACCGTTGTCGGCAATGGCACACTCGAGCATCGCACCGTGCTGCTGCCATGAAATATCAATGGTCGAGCCAGGCGGAGTGTATTTGATGGCATTATCTACAATATTGATAATGACCTGTACAATCAATTTTGCATCCATCTGCGCCAACAAAAATTCATCGTTTTCCTGCACATGAATGTGATAATCCACACTCTTGCGGTTGATGTGGCGCAGCGCCTCTGCCACTACCTCATCTATCAATTCGGCAGAAAGGTGCAAATTCATCCGCCCTTCTTCAAGGCGACTCACCGAGAGCAGATTTTCTACCAAATTGATCAGCCACACAGCATCGTCATAAATATCGGTAACCATGCGTTTTTTTGTATCACAGTCAAATGCCTCGCCGTTGCTAAGCAAATTGCTGGCATTACCGGAAATAGCGGTAAGTGGCGTGCGTAAATCGTGAGAAATCGAGCGCAAGAGATTGGCACGCAGCTGCTCGTTTTTGGCAAGCACCGCTGCCGCTTCCTTTTCCTCTAGGTTTTTCTCGTTTTCCAAGGCAAGCGCACATTCTCCGAGAATAGAAAGCAAAATGTCACTTTCATGCGGATCTAAAGGCTGATCTGCAACTGCCACACCAACCACACCGTAGACTTCGTTGCCACTACGAATCGCAAGGTAAGTGCAACGTGCATCGGAGAGGGTATCGGTACCGGCGCCGGCTCGTTTGTTATTGATAAACGTCCATTTTGCCACCGCCTGCTCACTCTTGTTACGGTAACAGGACGCATCAGCGGTCGTATGGTTCAACAACAGCTGTGCTTCATGCAGTCCATCTTCGGTAGCAGCATAAACAATAATGTCGCGCGCAAGAATCTTGTGCAACTGCTGTGCACTGATTGCTAAAATGTCCGCTTGATTATGCGCTTTTTGCAAATGTTGATTGGTTTCAAATAGCATTTTTGTGCGCCATGCCACACGTGCAGAATGGGTCGCATGAAATTTGAGTCGAGTCGCAAGGGAGCCCGTTAAAAGTGAGGCCAGAAACATAATCAAAAAGGTCACGGGATAGCCACTTTCATACGCCTTTAGAGAAAAACGTGGCACAGTGAAGAAAAAGTTAAAGGTGAGCACACTGACAATAGAAACAATCAAACTGCAAAGCGGGCTTTTTGTTACCACAGAAATGAGCATTCCCCCTACGATATAGAGGGTAATGATGTTTGCCTCCGTAAATCCCCAGTGATAAAACAAGAGTCCAATGAGGGTTGCCGCAATCAAAATGCCCACACTCTTGAGCAAATCCATCAAAGAAAGCACCGGTGCATTAAAAGGCTCCCAATGACGCTTGTTATAGGAGCGATTGATGCTGTTATCCGGAATGATATGAATATCCAATTCCGACACAAGGGTGAGCAAGCGTTCTGTAAGCGAAGCACGCAGAAAATATCCATGACGCGATACGCCACTACGCCCCATCACAATCTTTGTGACACCGCACAGTCGCACAAACTCAGCAATCTGATAAGCCACATCATCGCCATAGGTCGTTTCCACAGTGGCACCGAGTTGTTCTGCCAATCTGCAATGTTGTACAAGCGCCTCCTTATCAACACTGCTCATACGACCATCATGTTTTGTTTCGACATAAAGTGCTGTAAAATCGCACTGAAAGGCATTTGCCATGCGCGCTGCCATGCGAATGATGCGCTCATTAGACGGCGCCGGAGATAGGCACACGAGAATGTGCTCGTGGCGATCCCCCGCCCACTTTTGAGTTTTTTGCTTGCAATAAAGGGCGGCACGATCGGCAGCGCGGCGCAGCGCCAATTCTCGTAAGCCGTAAAGTATCTCGAGGTCCGCTGTTTCCCCCCGCACGGCTAAGCGTTCGGCAAGCATGCGTGGGTCGCAGTCAATCAGTTGCACCCTATCGGCGCGATCAAAGATACTGTCGGGAATACGTTCCTTTTCCGCTTGGCCACAAAGTGCCACCACCGCTTCCTGTAAACTTTCGATGTGTTGAATGTCTAAGGTGGTGTAAACATCAATTCCCGCTTGCAAAAGTTCTTCTACATCCTGATAACGTTTGCGATGGCGCGCGCCTTCCACGTTAAGATGGGAAAGGGTATCAATCAAAATCAGCGTCGGCCGTCGTATCAAACAAGCCTCAATGTCAATTTCAGCAATTGTTTGCCCGTCCTCCTGTACTTCAAGCACCGGCAAAACGTCAAACATTTTCGCCTGTATCGGCATCTCCTCCAAAAGGCCAATTGCCACATCAACACCACGATCGTGGGCAGCCTTGGCTGCTTCAAGCATCGCAGTCGTTTTGCCACATCCGCTGTAATAACCTGTAAATATTGTTAAACATCCACGCTCTGCCATCTGTTGCACCGACCTTTGTTCATTTTCTTAAATGCCTGTATTATAGCACATTTACACGCTACAAGCGCAAAATGCTTGGACGAACTCATCAACCAATAACGAAGGAGAATTTCGACAAATGATTTTTTGTGATTGTTCGGTCATATCGGAAGGTTTTAGTGCAATATGACCTTCATCCAAAAGAATCGGTAAAGGCTTCACCGCCACATCCCGCACTGTCATATTAGGCATCCATGCTACGGTGGATGATACCACAATGACCTCGTTTTGATCATTTTGGATGGATTCCATGAGCGACTCCTCCTCGCCCACTGTCAGCACATATTGAATATTAGGATGGTTTTCACGTTCCTGCGCCAATATTTTCAGCACCAATGGCACCAAACGCACATTAGAAATTGCTACCCGAAAAGTTTCCAATCCGAAAATAGTGTCGTCCCTTTCCTCCGCTTGATAAGCATCCAAATCGTCTTTCATGTGAAAAAATACAAAATACATCCCCAGAAGCATCACTACAAGGCCACCAATAAGTGCTACGCTTTCCATACGAATCCCTTCTTTCTTCGCGCTTATATATGGAAGCATTTTTGAATATCATAATAAGTGCCTAGCACCAAAAGCGTGCCATTTGCCGGTAAAATGGTATCCGGAGTAATCATCATCATTGAAAAATGACCGTTTTCCTTGATTGCAAGAATGTTCACGTTGTGATGCTTGCGAATATCGAGCTGACCGATGCTCTTTCCGCACCAACGCGCGGGCACTTCGATTTCCAAAATCACATGATCATCCCCTAAGGAAATATAGTCTGCGATATGGTCGGAGCTATAGCGAATCGCACTCCAAATCGCCATTTGCTTTTCGGGATAGACGACCTCATCGGCCCCGTTACGCAGAAGAAACTTTGCCTGCACGTCCTGAGAAGCGCGGGCAACAACCATTTTTGCACCCAATTCCTTGAGAAGCGAGGCCGTTTCAAGAGAGCTTTGGAAATTGTCGCCGATTGCTACCATGCACACATCAAAATTGCGCACGCCCAAAGAAGAAAGAAAATGCTCGTCTGTGCTGTCACCGATTTGCGCGTTTGTTACATAGGGGAGTATCGCGTTGATGCGTTCCTCATTTTGGTCAATCGCCATCACCTGATGGTTAAGCTCGTTTAATTTCATTGCCATGTGACGACCGAAACGACCGACACCAATTAGTAAAATCGTTTTCATCTAAATCTCACTTTCTTTTTTACTCTTAGCCAACTGTTAAATGCTCCTGTGGATAGCGCCCGTTGATGACGCGCCCCTTTGCGAAAGCGGCAAACAACAAGGTCAAACCGCCCACCCGTCCCAAAAACATCAGTACAATTAAAATAAGTTGAGAAGCCACGCCAAGGTTTGGTGTAAGCCCCAAGGAAAGACCCACTGTGCCAATGGCAGATGCCGTTTCAAAGAGACAAGAGAGCATCGGCAACCCTTCCATGACACTGATCAGCCACCCACCCATAAAAAACAGCACCAAATAAAGCATAAGAATGGTTGCCGCCTGCTGCACAATATCGATGCCCACGCGGCGTTTGTAGAAATGAGGATTTTCGTTGTGATGGAACACCGCAAAGGCATTTGCCAATAAAAGCGCCAAGGTCGTGGTCTTAATCCCGCCGGCAGTAGAGCCCGGAGAACCACCCACAAGCATGAGCACAATCATCAGTGCTTGCCCCGCTTCGCTCATCGCAGTCAAATCCGTCGTATTAAAACCCGCTGTACGGGGACTGACAGATTGGAAAACTGCCACCAAAAAGCGTTCCCACAGCGTGCCCTCAGTAAATTCAAAACACATAAAGTAAATGGTCGGCACCATAATAAGCGCAGCCGTCACCGTAATAATAACCTTGCTTTGCATGCGATAACGGTGAAAATGCCATAGATTCGTACGAATATCGTCCCAGGTAAGAAAGCCAATCCCACCGATGACGATAAGAATCGCAATCACAAGCGCCACCGCCGGCTCGGTGCCGTAAGCCATGAGAGAGGAAAACGGTTCGTTGACCCCCATCAGATCAAAGCCCGCATTGCAAAAGGCTGAGATTGCATGAAAAATGGAGTACCATATTCCCTCAAGCGCACCGAAGTCGCGCATAAAGGTCGGATACAAAAGCAGTGCACCAACCATTTCCACCAGTAATGTCGTTTTAAAGATAAAGCCGATGCGGCGTACAATCCCGCCCATACTCGGCGCAGAAATTGCTTCTTGCATGGTGCTTCGCTGCATCAACCCAATGCGCTTACCGGAAATGATGCTAAAGACCCCTGCAACTGTCACAACCCCCAGCCCACCGATTTGGATGAGGAGGATGATGACCCCTTGGCCAAAGCTCGACCAATAGGTCGCTGTGTCAAAAAGCACAAGTCCCGTCACACAAACCGCCGAAGTTGAAGTAAAGAGCGCCGATATAAAGGAGGTCCATTCACCACATTGACTTGAAATCGGCAGCATCAACAAGAACGCGCCACACACAATGACACCTAAAAATCCACCGATAATAATGCGAAACGGTGAGTAATGATTCGTTTTAATAGAGTGCATAAGTCCCGCCTTCTTAATACATCTTTATTTTGTCTTTATACCCCCATTATCCATATTTCGTCTTAATAGGGCGTTAATGCTTTGAAGGCGGTATTAAGATGGCATTAAGACCGGCTTAGAATAGACCGCAAAGTACCGATACAAGCGCGAGAACAAAAGAGGTAGACCCGCAGACAAGGGCAAAGGTCGCCGCAGGAATTCCCACAAAGATTGTAATCAGTCCTAGAATGCTGTGGTGATAGATCATATATGAAAACTTTTCGTTAATCCCCCTCTCCATGCGAGTGATGTGTTTTTTTAGCGCAAACATCATAAGCCCTCCTATGACAATAAATCTTTTTTCTTATCTTACGTCGCAGAAGCTAAAAACGGGAAAAAGAAGGCGCTAGGCGGTTTAAGATGCCATAAAAAAAGGCGCCATCTGCTGATAGCGCCTATAAGGGGGATGCACATGTTATTTTGAGTGCTTTACCATTAACCGCCTTAGGGGAAGGTCAGCGTCTAAAAACACCCGAGTGGCTTTTTAGAAGGGCACGCTTTAAAGCAGGGAGTGAGCACCCTTGCGCTGTCTTTATGTAAGCGGTTCTCGCTTGCGCCCTACTCCTAAGAAAGTGCGGGTACTAGGAGCGGGCGCGTTATAGAAAACCCTTGCGGCGTGCGAATCACGCGAAGCGCGCCGCAAAGAGTAGCGAGCATTACTTGGCGTCCATTGCTGCCTTGATGTCGCAGTTAACGCCGAGCACGTTCACAACAGGTTCGCCGAACACCCCAGCCAAGCGACCGGTGGTGTTTTGACGAACGATTTCTCTAAGCTCATCTTGGCTGAGCCCACTTGACTTTGCAATGGCAGGAATCTGAATCATTGCAGCGTCCGGAGAGATGTGTGGGTCAAGGCCGGAGCCAGAGGCAGTCATGAGGTCGGTTGGAATGTCCTCACGGCTAATGGTTGGGTTCTTTTTGAGGAATGCGTCAATATCTGCTTCTACACGTTCAGCGAGGGCAGGGTTGGATGGCGCGTAGTTGTTGGAGCCACTGGAGAGCCCTGCGTATTCGGTGCCGTCATTGTAGAATTGATTGCCGTCTTTATCCTCGGTGTAGGTGTTGTAGTGGTATGCGGATGGACGTCCCTTCATAAAGTAGTCTTCGGTAAATTCTTGACCCACAAAGGTAGCACCTACTGCCTTGCCGTCCTGTTCAATGATGCTCCCCTTCGCTTGCTCAGGGAAAATCACTGCAGAAATGGCACTCAAGAGCACCGGATAAGCGAGGCCGCACAACAAAAGCAGGCTCAGGGTCATTACAAGTGCTTGGCGCGCATAGGTGAAAAAGCTGTTTTTACGATTCATTTTAGAACCTTCTTCCTTCAATTTAGATCCCCAAGCTCATAAGAATTGGGGCAATGACCATGTCAATCAACTTGATGCCGATAAATGGGGTAATAACGCCGCCTAAGCCGTAGATGAGCATGTTGCGTGCAAGGAGCTTACCTGAGGACATTGGGCGATACTTAACACCCTTCATAGCAAGTGGAATCAAGCATGGGATGATAATCGCGTTAAAGATGAGCGCAGACAAAATCGCGCTGGATGCGGTAGCGAGATTCATGATGTTGAGCACCGCAAGCTGTGGAACGGCCATAAACATGGCAGGAATGATTGCGAAGTACTTCGCAATGTCGTTTGCAATAGAAAAGGTTGTGAGAGAGCCGCGGGTGATGAGTAATTGCTTGCCGATTTCAACAACCTCGAGAATCTTGGTAGGATTGCTGTCGAGGTCCACCATGTTTGCTGCTTCCTTGGCAGCGGTGGTGCCACTATTCATTGCAAGTCCGACGTTTGCTTGCGCAAGGGCAGGCGCGTCGTTGGTTCCGTCACCGGTCATGGCAACGATCTTGCCTTCGGCTTGTTCTTCCTTAATGACGCGGATCTTGTCCTCTGGCTTACATTCAGCCACAAAGCCGTCAACGCCGGCTTCCTTTGCGATGGTGGCTGCGGTGAGAGGGTTATCCCCTGTGCACATAATGGTCTTGATACCGATGGCACGAAGGCGAGCAAAACGTTCTGCCATGCCTGGCTTAACGGTATCCTTTAAGTAAATCACGCCGAGGATGCGCGCGTTTTCGCAGACAACGAGTGGGGTCCCACCGAGAGAGGAAATCTTTTCTACGATGCCTTGGAGGTCACTAGGAACCTTGCCGCCTTGGGCAAGCACGTATTTTTCGATGGCGTCGGCTGCACCCTTGCGGATTTTGTCGCCGCTTGGGAGGTCAATCCCACTCATACGGGTTTGGGCGGTAAATTCGATACTTTCTGCGCCCTGTGGTTCTTCGCTTTGGTCGCCTTCGCGGCGTGCGAGTTCTAAGGTGGATTTCCCTTCTGGGGTGTCGTCGTGGAGACTGGTTAAGGCAGCGGCACGAAGGAGATCCTTGTAGTCTGCACCGTTTACTGGGTCAAATTCTGCTGCAAGACGGTTCCCAAAGGTGATGGTCCCAGTTTTGTCCAAAATCATGGTGTCAACGTCGCCGCAGGCTTCTACGGCCTTGCCGCTCATTGCGATGACGTTAAAGCGGGTGACACGGTCCATCCCTGCAATCCCAATCGCAGAGAGGAGACCGCCGATGGTGGTAGGAATGAGGCAGACCATGAGTGCAATCAAAGTAGGCACAGAGAGGGTCACACCGCAGTACTCAGCCATTGGATAGAGGGTCACAATCACGATGAGGAAAATCAAGGTTAAGGACACAAGAAGAGTGTTTAATGCAATTTCGTTTGGTGTTTTTTGACGGGATGCCCCTTCAACCAAGGCAATCATGCGATCAAGGAAGCTATTGCCCGGCTCGGAGGTCATTTCGATTTTGAGCCAGTCACTGACAACGGTGGTACCGCCGGTGACAGAGCAGAAGTCGCCGCCGCTTTCGCGCACAACAGGTGCGGATTCACCGGTGATGGCGGATTCGTCAACGGAGGCAATCCCTTCGATGACCTCACCATCCCCAGGGATGACCTCGCCTGCACGCACAAGCACGATGTCGCCCTTTTTGAGGGAGTTGGAGGAAACGATGGTTTCGCCGCCGTTTTCATCCAAGAGACGCGCTTCGGTGTCGCGCTGGGTTTTCTTGAGGCTTTCTGCTTGCGCCTTGCCGCGCCCTTCGGCAACGGCTTCGGCGAAGTTTGCAAAGAGCACGGTCACAAACAAGATGGCTGCGACAATGCCATTGTAGAGGCGATAGGTTCCGTCCCCATCGCCAAACAAATTTGGAAAAATCGTCAACAGTACGGTAATGACGAACCCAATTTCAACCACGAACATGACCGGATTTTTGATCATGCTGCGTGGGTCCAATTTCTTAAACGCTCCCACAAAGGCACCCTTTAAGATGTCAGGTGTGAGGGTTTTGATTTGACGCTTACTCATTTTTTAAGGTCCTCCTTAACCCCAAAGGGTCAAATGCTCTGCAATAGGCCCCAGTGACAATGCTGGGAAGAATGTGAGTGCTGCAAAGATGTATACCACCACAACGAGGATGAATGAGAATCCCATGGTGTTGGTTTGCAAGGTCCCGCTTGATTCGTTGATAAAGCTCTTTTTCATTAAGGAGCCTGCAATCGCCAGTTGCAGCACGATAGGAAGATAACGGCCGAGGAACATCACCATCCCTGTGGTGACATTCCAGAAGAAGGTGTTGTCTGCTAGGCCTTCAAAGCCTGAGCCGTTGTTTGCAGAGGACGAAGCGTATTCGTACATAACCTGTGTGAGGCCGTGGAAGCCTGGGTTGGTAATCCCCTCAACGCCGGCAGTTGTAGCCACCGCCAAGGCACTAAATGCCAAGATGAGGAGTGGGTGAACGATGATAGCAAGGGCGGTGAGCTTCATTTCACGGCCTTCGATTTTTTTGCCGAGGTATTCAGGGGTACGGCCTACCATGAGCCCGCAGATGAATACTGCCAAAATCGCATAAACGATCATATTCATAAGCCCAACGCCCTTCCCACCAAAGACGCAGTTGAGCATCATATGAAGGAGTGGAACCATCCCACCGAGTGGGGTCAAGGTGTCATGCATGTTGTTGACGGTCCCTGTAGTAAAGGACGTGGTAACGGTGGTAAAGAGCGCCGATTGTGCCACGCCGAAACGCGCTTCCTTGCCTTCCATGCTGCCGGCTTCTTGACTAAGGCCGACCTCAGCGAGGGCAGGGTTGCCTTGAGATTCGGCCCAGAAGCACACCCCTAAGCCAATCACAAAGAGAATACCCATGGCAGCAAAGATGCTCTTGCCTTCCTTGCCGAAGCATTTTGAAATGAAGCCAACCTTTTCAACCTTGCCGCCGTTTTGTTCGCGCTTGCGGTCCTCAACCATCTTGCCGAAGGTGATGACGCACGCCCCAGGAAGAAGCATCATTGCATACATTTCAATGAGGTTTGTAAGCATGGTAGGGTTTTCAAGTGGGGTAGAGGAGTTTGCACCCAAAAAGCCCCCACCGTTTGTCCCTAAGTGCTTGATGATTTCAAGGGCTGCAATAGGCCCCATGGCAATCGCTTGGAAGGTCCCCTCTAGGGTTTCCACCACGATGTTAGAATCAAAGTTTTGTGGCACCCCTTGCCATACGAGGAGCAAGCCACCAACGATGGAGATAGGTAAGAGCACGCGGGTAGTCACGCGCACCATATCCGCAAAGAAGTTCCCGACGTCGCTCTTTGTGCGACCTGCAAGGGCGCGGATAAAGGCGATGCAAGCTGCATAGCCGCTAGATGCACTCACGAACATCATAAAGATAATAACGAGCATTTGGGAAAGGTAGCTCAAGCCGCTTTCACCGGAATAGTGCTGCAGGTTGGTATTGGTCATAAAACTGATGATGGTGTTAAACGCCAAGCTCGGTTCCATGCCCTCGATGTTATTTGGGTTGAATACGCCCACTGCTTGCACACGCAAGATGAAGTAGCCAATCCCAATCATCACCGCGTTGGTACCAACAAGCGCCAGTGCGTATTGCTTCCAGTTCATCCCCTTGTGCGGATGAATCCCGCTAATCTTGTAAATCACCCCGTCCAAACGGTCAAAGACCGGATCGGCGAAGGTGTGCTTTCCTGCGGCGATGTGGTAGAGATATCGCCCGACCGGAATGACAAGAATCAAATAAATGATGATTGCCAAAACCAGCTGAATCATAAGTAACGCCTCCTATACAACTACTCTCTTAAAATTTTTCCGGATGGGTCAATGCGACCAATAAATATGCGCTTAATAAAAGCACGATAATACCTAATAAAATCATGTGGCTCACTCCTTATCGTGAAGATTCCTGACTCTCGAGCTGTCTGTCACACCATTCAACCAAAAGGGTGACCAAGCCAAAGCCACAAACAAAGAGTAAAACCATCATCAAATCAAGCATTTCTCAAACGCCCCTTTCAAACATCATCTTGGTTTGTGTCCATATCATAACGCGCTCTATAAAAAGTGGGGATAAAGGAAATTTTTTTCGTATTAAGATGGGATTAATTCTCCCCTAATGGTAATAAAACGTCCGATGCTCCTCGCATCGGACGTTTTATTTAGTTTTCGCGGCTATTATATTGCTGCAAGCGCGCCTCCTGCACACGAATGCGCTCCTGTGTGATGCCACACTCACCGAGCATCGCAAGCATGAGGTTCTTTTCAAAGCCATCGGGCGCCTCAGCACCCTCCATCGGAATCCCGACAATCCCCATGACCCCGCTATTGCCACGCACCGACAAAAAGAGCCAACGGGAATTCGGCAGCGTGTTTGTGGTGGCGCTGCACTCATTTTGCAACTGCCATTTCTTCATGACTGAGGTCCTCAAGCCACACCCCTTCATCAGAAGGCATGACGCGAAAATCCAAGGCCTCCTCCGCCTCGCTCACCGCATAAAGAATCGGACGATCAAAGAGGCGGTGGAGCTGCTCTGCGGTGAGGGTGAGGCACTCCCATTCGTTACGGCCCGTTTGCAGGCGCTGACTATTACGAAGCAAAAGCTCGGTATAGTAACTTTTTTGCGCCATTTGACGTGCCTGCACCTTGACGCGGCTTGCCATTGAGCTTGCAAGCATGCTCGATACAAACATAATTGCAAAGGTCACAGGATAACTCGGGTCGTAAGCCTCGAATGAAAAGCGCGGCACCGTAAAAAAGAAATTAAAGGTAAAAATACTTGCAACCCCAGTCACCACTCCATAAAGATAGCCCTCAGTCGTCACCGCCACCAAAAGCACCGCAAGCATATACATTGAAATGATGTTTGCCTCGCTAATCCCACAATGATAAAACCCCAGCCCCACAAGGGTCGCCACCAGAAGGGCAGAAAGTGTCATCAACGTATCACGCCAGCTAAAGTGAACATCCAATCTACGCTTTTTGACGCGCGGCTTACGGTAGCGCGGCTGCTTATCGGGAATGATATACACATCAAGCTCCGTGCATTCAATGAGGCGATCCGCAAGGCTCTTTTTTCCAAAAAAAACGCGCGGCAAATGGTTCATGCGCCCCATGACAATCTTTGTCACCCCGCTAATGCGTGCATATTCCGCAATCTGCACCGCAGGGTCCGTGCCGTTAATCACACTTATCTGCGCGCCCAATTGCTCCGCAAGGCGCATATTTGCACGCAAGGCCTTGCGCATGGCTTCATCTGCCAGCTCACTTTCGGGCGTTTGAATATACAGTGCGGTAAAAGCGCTATGAAAAGCCTCCGCCATACGCGCCGCCGTGCGAATGACCTTCGCATTGGAAGGGGCTGCACTCAAGCAAATCAAAATATGTTCACCGGCGCGCACCCCCTTTTCAATGCCCTCCTCCGACGCAACATGCGTCAACTGATCGGCAGTACGACGCATGGCAATTTCACGCAACGCGGTGAGATTGTCTAGCGTAAAAAAATTGGACAGCGCGCGCTTCGCTTGCCTCGTACGATAGACCTTGCCCTCCTCTAAGCGTTTCATGAGCGCCTGCGGCTCAATATCGATAAGCGTTACCTGATTGGCACGGTCAAAAATTTCATCGGGAATACGCTCACTCACGGCAATCCCCGTCATTGCCTCCACCACATCGTTCAGAGATTCAAGATGCTGCACATTGACCGTCGTATAAACATCAATGCCGGCATTAAGAAGTTCCTCTACATCTTGATAGCGCTTCATATGACGACTACCACAGGCATTCGTATGCGCCAATTCATCCACTAAAATAACCGCCGGCTTTCGCGCCAAAGCCGCATCTAAATCAAACTCCTGCAAGATTATGCCACGCTGATTCATCTCACGTGTCGGCAACCTCTCCAAATTCTCCAAAAGTGCCAACGTATCCGGACGGGCATGCGGTTCCACATAGCCCACCACTACATCCACGCCCTCCTTTTGTAACTGCTGTGCCGCCTCAAGCATGCTATAAGTCTTACCCACTCCGGCTGCATAGCCAAAGAAGATTTTGAGCGCCCCCGACTGCGGTTTGGTCATAGTCTGCATTGCACCTTCACCTCTCACTCTCTAAAAAACCGCCTTCATCATACCAGCTTCTCTACCAACAGCTCATTAAGATGTCGCAAAAGTCATTAAAAACGTATTAAGACGCAAAAAAATCTCTCCACCTAGGGAGAGATTGCTATAATAATATCAATAACCAACGACAAAGTATTTGCCATGCGCCTGGCCAAGGTCTACCCCCTCTTAGTCGCCAAGGCAGAACGGAAAGGCCGCACCAAAGCCGAGGTCGATACCGTCACCTGCTGGCTCACCGGCTACACCCCCGATGCACTCGCCGCCCAAATTGAAAAGGACATCAACTACGCGACCTTCTTTAATGAAGCACCTGCCATCCACCCGAACGCCGTCCTCATCAAAGGCAGCATCTGCGGTGTCAAGGTCGAAACCATCGACGATTCCCTCATGCAAAACATTCGCCGCCTCGATAAGCTTATTGACGAACTCGCCAAAGGCAAGGCAATGGAAAAAATTCTGCGCTAAACGCCATAAGCGAGCGTCCTATGAAGCCGTCCACCATTTTAACGCCAAAGATTATACCACCGCCCTCGCTAAATCACACGATTTAACGAGGGCGGTTTTTATTGTCCATTTATGAATATCCTCACATCTTTATGACACCTTTACCAGCCAATCCACCATAGACGTGTGAAATAGAGCACAAGGAGGTGGGTCGGATAAAAGGCGTAAAAGAGCCACTTTGGTTGCTTACCGCGCTGGCCGTTGTAGAAGTAGATGGGCACAAAGGCCAAGGCTGCCATGGCTTCGCCAAAAAGACAAACAATGGCACCAATCATGCATTGTTCGGTGCGGCTGTTGCGCAGCAAATAGAGCAATACAATGAATGCCACACCAAAGGCATCGTAGTCGGTATTGAGCAACCAGGCAAGGAGCATGGTGGCACCGACTAGAGCAGCTTTTTTTAGGGCCAAGGGTTGCGGCGCGCTTTTGGCATCGAGCCAATCGAGGCCACAGCAGGTAAGAAAGCCGAGAACAAGGGTCCAAATGGTGCTTTGCTCGCCAAAATCAATGAGGTTGCCGGTGCGACAGAGATTATAGGGTATTTCACTGACAACGGCAAGAATAATCAAGTTTCGCAAATAGGCACCTCTACTGTGGGTATGCACGAGTCCTTCGACGAGTAAAAAGCAAAAAATCGGGAAGGCAATGCGCCCAATTTGTCGCATGCCATAACAAAGGGCGGCGTCATTGCCCAACTGCCATGCATCTCCCAAGGTTAGAACCGTAAAAATACCAAAGGCCGGCATGAGCACCACCGCAGCAAGGTGGTCAATCACCATGCTTGCCATGGCGAACCATTTAAGGGTGCTACCGTTGATTTTCATTGCATTCATTCCTTTTCATTCATGTCATGCTCTGCCATTGTAGCAACAGCATTCTCAGTATAGCACACGACCGTCTTAGGAAAATGTGACAATCAGAAAAGTTCTATAAAAGCGCACAAAAAAAAACGGCGAGAACCTTCTCGTTCTCACCGTTTATTAGATGACGCGTTCTTTGTTGATGATGAGGCTAAATTCACAACCGAGCTGTTCGGCAGCTTTGCGGCATAGAATCATGCGCTCAAGGAAAATTTCAAAGTAATCCATAACGGAGCAGGTGTCTTTATCAAGTTTAAGACTCGCTTCGATAATCTTGCCATCCAGTACACGTACGGTACTCTGCTTAACGGCATAGTTCACACGGTCATGCTTGTCAAAATTGGTAACATCCTTGTTGCGCACACGGGTCAGGCGCACGTCGGTTTTGTCGGCGATGATGATGGCGGCAGTGACGGCATCCACCGGATAGGCATTGGGCTCATCATGGTTCCCAATGGCGGTGATGACAGCTGCAACTTGATCGGCCGGCATGCCCATGTGATCCAAAATACGCATGGCCATGAGGGCACCGGTTTGGGCATGGTCGTGACGGTTGACAACATTGCCGATGTCGTGCATATAGCCGGCAATACGGGCAATTTCAATGTCCTCCTTGCTATAATCAAGCTCTTTTAAAATTTTCCCTGCCACGGATGCCACATGGGTGACATGAGCGAAGCTATGCTCGGTAAAGCCCATTCCCATCAAGGTACGGTCTGCCTTTTCAATATAGGTGCACACCATTGCATCGTCTTTTACATCTTCAAATTTCATTTTCAAATGGCCTTCTCTCCTTTCCTGTTCTTTAAGGTGCCTTCATCATACCATAGCATTGTCAAGTAAAAAGGGGGAAATCTGTTAAGTTTTTGTTAAATATGACACCTATTTTATTCAGGAACATAAAAAAAGAAGCAGACCACAAGGGTCTGCTTCTTCTAATCTTCTCGTTAAAGATTAGTGGTATTCAGATTAATACCAGCCACGAAGTTTCATAACTTCAGCAACCTTCTTAACGGAGTGCATGTAAGCGGATTCACGGAAGGTTACATTGTATTCTTCTTTGAGAGCCCAGAGAGCTTCGAATGCAGCTACCATAGCTTCTTCTTCTTTGTTAGCTACATCTTCGTTGCTCCAGTAGTAGCCATAACGGTTTTGTACCCATTCGAAGTAGGATACAGTTACGCCACCAGCGTTAGCGAGGATGTCAGGAACAACGGTAACGCCCATTTCCTTGAATACTTCTTCAGCATCGGTGGTAGTAGGACCGTTAGCAGCTTCAACGATCAATTTGGACTTGATGGTCTTAGCTACTTCAGCAGTGATGGAGTTTTCAAGAGCAGCTGGAACGATAACGTCTACGTCCAAAGCCCAGAATTCTTCCATGGTGAGGTGTTGAGCACCAGCGAGGTTATAGATGGTACGATGAGCAGCCTTTTCAGCAGCCAATTCTTCGTACTTCAAGCCGTTTTCGTTGTAAACAACGTATGCACCGTGTTCTGGATCCCATTCGGATACAGCAACGATGGTACCACCGAGCTTTTCAACGTTTTCAACGGTCCAGGAACCTACGTTACCGAAACCTTGAACGATAACTTTAGCTTTGGTCAAGTCGATGCCGAGCTTTTTGCAAGCTTCACGTACGCAGATGGAGATACCATAACCGGTAGCGTCATCGCGGCCGAGGGAACCATGGAATGGAACTGGCTTACCGGTGAGAACGCCGAAGGATTGTTCGCCGGTCAATTTGCAATATTCGTCAACCATCCAGCTCATGCACTTGCCGTTGGTACCAACGTCTGGAGCTGGAACGTCGATCTTTTCACCGAGGTACTTGTAGAGACCGTCTACATAACCACGGCAAACTTGTTCTAATTCTCTATCGGAGAGGCTGAGAGGATCGCAAATTACGCCACCCTTACCGCCGCCATAAGGAATACCGGTAACGCAGCACTTGAAGGTCATCCAGATGGACAAAGCCTTAACTTCGTCAACGTTTACGCCAGGGTTGAAACGGATACCGCCCTTAGCAGGACCTACAGCGTCGCAGTGGCAGGAGCGCCAGCCCTTGAAGGTCTTCA
>OBVA01000329.1_pt1 | contig 21878 bp, 22 predicted proteins | sample 1495021 | NCBI WGS metagenome assembly OBVA01 (sample SAMEA2579965, study PRJEB22360) | human gut metagenome | biome: human gut; feature: human-associated habitat; material: faeces | place: Denmark | collected 2008/2010
TACAGTACCGCGCGCATCTTCAGACTACCGGATGGCAGGGTTGGAAAAGCAATGGAGAAATGGCCGGGACAACCGGGCAGTACCGCCGTATGGAGGCAGTTCAGATTAAATTGACTGGAAAGATGGCGGAAAAATATGATATTTATTACCGTGCTCATGTCCAGACGTATGGATGGCTTGGCTGGACGAAAAATGGAGCCAAGGCCGGAACCGAAGGGATGAGCAAACGGATGGAAGGTATTCAGATTCAGCTTGTAGAAAAAGGAAAACCGGGACCATCCAGCGGACAGACAGCTTTTCGGACGAAATAAGAATACACATACCCTCACACAGTTTTCTATTTCAGAACTGTATGAGGGTATGCTTGTTTTGCGTCAAATTTCAAAATCGTTTCACATACTTCAAAAGTGTTTCTGATATACTTTCTCCACTACTCCGATCACTGCATACAACGCCATTGCCATGATACAAAGCAATACGATGGACATCAAAAGCCAATCCATCTTAAACACCTGGCTGGAGTAGATGATCAGATAGCCGAGCCCTTCCCTGGCGGCCAGAAATTCCCCGATGATAACACCTACAAGGCAGAGACCAATGTTGACTTTCATGGTACTGATGATTGTAGGAACGGCGGAAGGCAGTACCACTTTTGTGAGGACATGAACAGAGGTGCCGTGAAGGGTATAGATCAGTTTGATTTTGTTTTTATCGGTGCCGATAAAACAGGTGTAGAGCGTCATAATACTGCCAAAGATCGCCACAGACATTCCGGCTACAATGATGGTTGTGCGGTTGGCGCCCAGCCAAACAATGAGCAGCGGCGCCAGTGCGGATTTTGGGAGACTGTTCAAAACAACAAGGTAAGGCTCCAGCACCGCTGAGAGATTCCTGGAGAACCAGAGAAAAACGGCGGCCAGAATACTGATTCCGGTCACCAGAAGAAAGCTTAGGATGGTTTCATACAGCGTGGCGGACATGTGAGGAAAGATGGTTCCGTCTTTCGCCATCGTCAAGAAACAGGTGCCGATTTTAGAAGGACTGCTGAAAATGAAAGAGTCAATGATTCCAGTGTTTGCAGTCCACTCCCAGAGAACGAGAAAGAGAATAAGGACAGCGACCCGCAGAAACAGAATAAGCTGATGTTCCCTCCTGATTGTTACAAGGTAGGCGGACTGGGAAGTGGAAAGATCAGGATATTTGATGTTCATGTTGGTTCAGCTCCTTCCAGATCAGATTGAAATAGGTTTTGAATTCCGGAGCGTTTCTCCGGAGCAACGGGGTATCCTTTGTACCGTCTGGATATGCAAAATGCAGATAGACTGTCTTTTTCAAGTGTGCGGGGCGCCCGGAGAGAACGAGAATACGATCTGCGAGACTGATGGCCTCGGATAGGTCATGGGTCACTAAAATGGCGGTTTTTCCTTCCCGGCGGATAATCTGGCCAATATCGTCGCTGACATTTAGCCTAGTCTGATAATCCAAGGCAGAGAATGGTTCGTCAAGCAGGAGTACTTCCGGATTTAAAATCAGGGTGCGGACAAGAGCAGCCCTTTGGCGCATTCCCCCGGATAATTCAGACGGGCGGGAATCCTTAAATTGACCAAGACCATAGGCGTCCAGGAGTTCGTGGGCTCTTTTGCGGACCTCAGGAGTGAGAGACCGCTGTATTTCAGGACCAATCAGCACATTCCGATAGATGTTCCGCCATTCAAGCAGCTCGTCGCGCTGTAGCATATATCCAATTTTGTCCTTCTGTTCTTCTACAGGTTTTTCATGAAGAAGAATTTCTCCTTGTTCCGGTTTTAAGAGGCCGGAAATCAGAGACAAAAGGGTGGACTTGCCACAGCCGGAGGGACCGACGATGGCGAGGAATTCTCCTTGATTTACCGAAAAAGAAATATCACATAGAGCAGGAGTTTCTCCTTTCAGGGTATGATAGGAATGGCTGATCTGGTGGATATTCAGTATTGTGTCCATGTTGCTGACCTCCTTCCATGTATACCATAATGTATGTTGACAGAGAAAAAGATGTGAATTATAACTATTAGTAGATTTTAGGCGAAGAAGGAGAATGAATGAGACAGCAGAAAATCAATTATCAAAAAGAACTGGAGAAAACACTGGAAGCGATCCGGAGAGAGGAGCGGGTTCCGACACTTTTGCTTCATAGCTGCTGTGGTCCGTGCAGCAGTTATGTGATGGAGTATCTGGCGGATTTTTTCCGGATTACTGTCTTTTATTTTAACCCGAATATTACGGATAAGGAAGAATACCGGAAGCGTGCCGAAGAGCAGCGCCGTCTCATTGAACGGATGAATGAAAAGCTGAAATACCCAGTTTCCGTTTTAGAAGGTGAGTACGACGCCCATACATTTTTTGAGATGGCAAAGGGAATGGAGCACCTGCCGGAAGGAGGAGAACGGTGTTTTCACTGTTATGCCATGCGGCTGGAACGCACGGCAGCAGAGGCAAAGAAGAGAGGAATGGATTATTTTACAACGACGCTTTCCATCAGTCCGATGAAAAACGCCCAGAAGCTCAATGAGATTGGAGGCAGTATGCAGGAAACGTACGGAGTTTCCTATCTGTTTTCGGACTTTAAAAAGAAGAACGGATACAAGCGCTCCATAGAGCTTTCCAAAGAATACGGACTTTACCGACAGGATTACTGTGGCTGTGTGTTTTCTAAAAAAGATAGAATATAAAACTCAGATATTTATGACATATGTAAATTATAATATGATGTGACTATATCAAAGAAGGTGCTATGATTAAGTCATTACAGGAAAGTATTCGTCCATCTACGGATTTACGAAACTATTACGCCAAAATTTCCAAGCTGTACCGAGAAAAGAAAGAGGACGTTGCAAACGGCAGGGTTGCAACGCTTCAAAATACATTTGATGAACTGAGAAACATACTGAAGGGGAATCAAAAATGGCAAAGTATAGAGTGTTACGGGCGGATACGTTCGGTGCTGCACCTACAGGGACATAAGGTTCTGATTGGAGGTTGTGATGCAAAAAATTATTGCCTATGAAATGATATGTAATAAAGCTCCTGTCGAGGAGATAAATATCGAATGTGTTTTATTTCATAAAGATTATTGGAAAGATTATATGCAGATATATAATGAATGTTTTTATAAAATGAGAAAAAATTTAAAAATAGAGCCAGTAAATTTTTATTCGGATTTTTCTCAAATGAGAGAGAAAGGGGAAAACACTTTTTTGTATGTTGAAAATAGTGAGATTATTGGAGCTGTCTCATGTTACAGGAATGAAATAGATGACTTAATTGTAAGACAGTCATTTCAGGGAAAAGGAATAGGAAAAGAGTTATTGATTTGGGCGATGCATCACATAAAACAAAATGGATATGAGGATATAGTTTTACATGTTGCAGCGTGTAATAAAAAGGCGATAAGTTTGTATGAGAAAGCAGGGTTTAGTATTCAAAAGATAGAAAGGGTGCGATAGCTTTTAAGTTGTTGATTTGGGGAATTTATTCAATGAATATCGCATAAAGCAATGATGATCCGACTGATATAATAAAGTTAGGAATTTAATCAGGTCCATCTGGTTTTTTAAAAAGAGACAGAAATACTGCTTTACAAACAGAATAAAATTTGGTAAATTATGTTTTAATAGTTTAATTCATTAAAATCAAAAAGAAACGGGGAAGACAGATGGCACAGTTATGGGGAGGACGCTTCACAAAAAAGACCGATCAGATGGTATATGATTTTAATGCCTCCATCGGATTTGACAGGCGTCTGTACAGACAGGATATAGAAGGAAGTATGGCGCATGTAAAGATGCTCGCCAAGCAAAAGATATTGACGGAGGAGGAGCGGGACCGGATTCTCCAGGGACTTTCTGGAATTCTGGCGGATGTGGAGGATGGCTCCTTGCCGATTACGAAGGAATATGAGGATATACACAGCTTTGTGGAGGCAAATCTCATTGACAGAATCGGGGATGCGGGGAAGAAGCTGCACACAGGACGCAGTCGAAACGACCAGGTTGCACTGGATATGAAGCTTTATGTCAGAGAGGAGGTCCAGAAGACGGAGGGGCTTTTGACGGATCTTCTAAAAGTGATTCTGCATATTATGGAGGAAAACCTGGATACGATCATGCCAGGATTCACCCATCTTCAGAAAGCACAGCCGATCACACTGGCACATCACATGGGTGCGTACTATGAGATGTTCCGAAGAGATCGAAGCCGTCTGGCTGATATCTATGAAAGAATGAATGTGTGCCCGCTTGGAAGCGGCGCACTTGCTGGGACAACATACCCGTTGGATCGAGACTATACGGCGGAGCTTCTTGGATTTTCAGGAGCAACGCTCAACAGTATGGATTCTGTATCCGACCGGGATTATGTGATTGAATATCTGTCCGCACTTTCCACGATTATGATGCATTTAAGCCGGTTTTCGGAGGAAATTATCATCTGGAATTCCAATGAATACCAGTTTGTGGAGATTGACGATGCGTACAGTACTGGCAGCAGTATTATGCCGCAGAAGAAAAATCCGGATATTGCGGAGCTTGTCAGAGGAAAGACCGGGCGTGTCTACGGGGCGCTGATGTCCATGCTGACAACGATGAAAGGAATTCCGTTGGCGTATAATAAAGACATGCAGGAGGACAAGGAGATGGCATTTGACGCTATGGATACTGTCAATGCGTGTCTGCCGCTTTTTACAGGGATGCTGGGGACGATGAAGTTTCAAATATCCGTGATGGAGCGAAGCGCAAAGCGCGGTTTTACGAATGCGACGGATGCGGCAGATTATCTGGTGAATCATGGCGTACCGTTCCGGGACGCACATGGAATTGTCGGCCGTCTGGTATTGACCTGTATTGAGAAAGAATGTGCCCTGGATGATCTGACACTGGACGAATATCAGGCGATCAGTCCGGTGTTTGAAGAGGATATTTATGAAGCAATCAGCATGAAGACCTGTGTGGAAAAGCGTCTGACGAAAGGAGCGCCGGGAAAAGGCGCCATGCTGGAGGCAATCGCGATATACAAAAAGGAACTGGGATGTGAGTAGGAGGACAGAGCATGGAAAAGAAATTGCGCGTTGGAATTTTAGGAGCGACCGGGATGGTGGGACAGAGATTTATTTCTCTGCTGGAAGATCATCCATGGTTTGAGGTCGTGACAGTGGCAGCATCGCCGCGATCCGCCGGAAAGACATACGAGGAGGCGGTAGGGGATCGCTGGAAAATGAAAAAACCGATGCCGGAAGGTGTGAAAAAGCTGATTATACATAATGTCAACGAAGTAGAAGAAGTGGCTTCCACCGTGGACTTTGTATTCAGTGCGGTTGATATGACGAAAGAGGAGATCCGTTTGATTGAGGATGCCTATGCAAAGACGGAGACGCCAGTTGTTTCAAATAATAGTGCTCACCGCTGGACACCGGACGTACCGATGGTGATTCCGGAAGTCAATCCGGAGCATTTTGAAGTGATTGAAGCACAGAAGAAGAGACTTCATACGACCCGTGGTTTTGTAGCAGTCAAGCCGAATTGTTCGATACAGAGTTATGCACCGGTCCTGACGGCGTGGATGGAGTTCGAGCCGACAGAAGTTGTGGCGACGACGTATCAGGCAATCTCCGGAGCAGGCAAGACGTTTCAGGACTGGCCGGAGATGGTGGAAAATATTATCCCTTATATCGGCGGCGAGGAGGAGAAGAGTGAGCAGGAGCCGCTTCGTATCTGGGGTAAGGTGTGTGACGGAAAGATTGAGAAAGCATCTTCACCGGTGATTACGACACAGTGTATCCGTGTCCCGGTACTGGACGGACATACGGCGGCTGTTTTTGCCAACTTTAAGAAAAAGCCGAAGAAAGAACAGCTCATTGAAAAGTTGAGAGATTACCGGGGACTTCCGCAAGAGCTTTCTCTTCCGAGCGCGCCAAAGCAGTTCATTCAGTACCTGGAGGAAGATAACCGTCCTCAGGTAACATTAGATGTGGACTATGAAAACGGCATGGGAATTTCCGTAGGACGCCTTAGAGAGGACAGTCTTTATGATTTCAAATTTGTAGGTCTTTCCCATAATACTGTAAGAGGGGCGGCCGGAGGAGCGATTCTCTGTGCCGAGACACTTGTCGCGAAGAATTATATCCAGTCAAAAGAATAGTGGCCTCAGAAAGAGGATTTACGTCAGGGACGGGAAATTTTACCCGTCCCTGATTGCACGTTTGGACAGAACCATGTAAAATAGTAGGGACAACAGGCTTACAGATCGTAACAGTTCAGTCAGAACGCCATATACAAAGTATACAATAAATTTTCGTTTTCAAACAAGGGTGAACTCAGATTTTTGTGACTTTGTGCATGGCTGAACTGTTACTACAGATCAAATGGAGAAAAGGAAAATGGAGGAATCACAAATGGACGGGGAACTTCTCAAGTATACACAGAACCGAGAGCTTTCATGGCTGAAATTTAATCAGCGGGTACTGGAGGAGGCACAAGATCCGGATGTGCCCCTGTTGGAGCGGATGAAATTTGTGGCGATTTTTACGAGCAACCTGGATGAGTTTTTTATGATTCGGGTCGGCAGTCTGTACGACATGGCGTCCTTGAAAGAGATGGAATTGGACAGACGCTCCAAAATGACGCCAAAAGAGCAGCTAGAACGGATTTACGAGGCGGTGGAGCCTCTTTATAAGGAGCGGGATAAGACCTACTCGGAGATTAAAAAACGGCTCAGTCCATACGGTATCTGTGGTCTTTCTTTCAAGGAGCTTCAGGATCCAGAGAAAAAATATGTTAAAAAATACTTCAAAGAACAGATTCTTCCGGTGCTCTCGCCACAGATTGTGGACCGGAATCATCCGTTTCCCCATCTCCTGAACAAGGAAATCTATGTCATTGCGAGTCTGAAACGGGGCAATCAAAAGCTCTTCGGACTGGTCCCGGTTCCGACCTACCTCTCCGAAATCCTTCTTCTTCCGGGACATGATATCCGTTATATCCGGATGGAGAAGATTCTAATGGAATATCTGGAAATCATTTTTGATAAATATGAAGTGTCAGACAAAAATTATATCTGTGTGACGAGAAACGGGGACGTCTCACCGGACGACGAAGCTCTTGATATCAATGAGGATTTCCGTAACCTGATGAAAAAGACGCTGAGTAAACGGAGGAAGATGGCAGTGGTGCGTCTGGAGACGGCGAATCCCCTGACAGAAAATATGGAGCGTTATTTTTGCGATCGGTTTTGCATCACGCCAAAGCAGATTTTCCGTACAAAGATGCCGATGAAGTTATCGTACATTTTCTCTGTGGCGGAGAAAGTACCGGAGCACATGAGACGGACGCTGGTATATGAGCCGTTTGTACCGCAGAAGTCCGCTATGGTGGATGAAGAGACATCGATGATCCGCCAGATCCGAAAGAAAGACATTCTTCTTTCCTACCCATATGAGTCTATGGAGCCGTTTTTAAAGCTCTTAAAAGAAGCGAGTACGGATCCTTCCGTGGTGACGATCAAAATTACGATTTATCGTTTGTCAAAGAAAGCAAGACTTGTAGAATATCTGTGTGCGGCTGCGGAAAACGGCAAGGAAGTCACGGTTCTGATCGAACTTCGCGCCCGGTTTGACGAGCAAAATAATATTGACTGGTCGGAGCGTCTGGAGGATGCCGGATGCCGGGTGATTTATGGATTCGAAAACTACAAGGTTCACTCGAAGATTTGCCTGATTACCTGTAAGACCAGAAACGGGTATCAGTATATTACCCAGATTGGGACGGGAAATTACAATGAAAAAACGGCTGCCATGTATACCGACGTTTGTTTGATGACGGCGGATCGGGAAATCGGACAGGATGGGGCCACATTTTTCCAGAACATGTGCATGGGAAATCTTGGCGGTAGATACCGTCATTTGCTTGTCTCTCCGTATTCACTCAAGAAAAAGGTGCTGGAACTGATTGAGGAGGAGACCAGGAAAGGGGAAAACGGGCGGATCATTATGAAAATGAATTCCGTTACGGATGTAGATTTTATTGAACAGATTTCAAGGGCCAGCCGTGCGGGTGTGGAGGTAGATTTGCTTGTACGCGGCATCTGTTGTATCCGTCCTGGTGTGGAAGGGTATACGGATCACGTGCGTGTGACAAGTATTGTGGGACGGTTTCTGGAGCATCCGAGAATTTTTTCATTCGGAAGGGGAAGCGCCCAGAAGTTGTATATCGGTTCAGCCGATATGATGACGAGAAATACAGAAAAGCGTGTGGAGGTGGCATGCCCGGTCTATGATGAGGACCTCCGGGCAAGACTGAACCACATGTTACAGGTGATGCTGGAGGATAATGTAAAAGCAAGGGTTCTGGATGCTGCCGGAACGTATTTAAAAATGGGGCAGGGGGAGCCGTTTGTGGACGCCCAGGAGGTGTTTATGCAGGAGGCAGTTCAGGCCGCGGCGGTTAAAAAGCCGGCGAAACGCTCGATTCGGGAGGTCCTCTTTGGCATCTTTCGCAGATAAAAGAAGGAGAACAAGGCAATGGGGAAATCGCTCTACATAGCAGAGAAGCCGAGTGTGGCGCAGGAATTTGCAAAAGCATTAAAACAGAACATGAAGCGACGAGAGGGATGGCTGGAATCCGACGAGAGCGTTGTGACCTGGTGTGTGGGTCATCTGGTGACGATGAGTTATCCGGAGGTCTATGATCCGAAATATAAGAAGTGGAGTCTAAGTACGCTGCCTTTTCTGCCGGAGACGTTTCTCTATGAGGTCATTCCGAATGTGAAGAAACAGTTTGATATCGTAAGCGGACTTTTGAATCGGAAAGATGTGGATACCATCTATGTGTGTACTGATCAGCGATGGTAAGGAGAGTATATTTACCGTCTGGTCGAACAGATGGCTCATGTAAAAGGTAAGAAGAGGAAGCGGGTCTGGATCGACTCTCAGACGGAGGAGGAGATCTTAAGAGGAATCCGGGAGGCCAAGGATCTCTCGGCGTATGACCATCTTTCCGATTCCGCTTATCTGCGAGCCAAGGAAGATTATCTGATGGGAATTAATTTTTCCCGTATTCTGACACTGAAATATGGAAACACCATCGCTGGATTTCTGCATAAAAATTATGTGGTGCTGTCGGCGGGACGGGTGATGACCTGCGTTCTTGGAATGGTAGTCAGACGGGAACGGGAAATCCGGGAGTTTGTAAAAACGCCATTTTACCGGGTGATCGGAAAGTTTGCCGCGGACCAGACAAGGTTTGAGGGTGAATGGAAGGCAGTGAAGGGGTCACGCTATGAATTCTCGCCAAAGCTCTACCGGGAAAATGGATTCAAAACGAGGGAAGCGGCACAGGAGCTGGTGAATGATCTCAAAGGAAGTGGTGGGACAGCAAAGCTTGTTTCTGTTGAGAAAAAGAAAGAAAAGAAAAATCCGCCTCTGCTTTTTAATCTGGCGGAGCTGCAAAATGAGTGCTCCAGGAGATTTAAGATCAGTCCGGATGAGACCTTGCGGATTGTTCAGGATCTGTACGAAAAGAAACTGGTTACTTATCCTCGTACTGACGCAAGGGTGCTTTCCACAGCCGTGGCAAAGGAGATCCATAAAAATTTAAACGGACTTTCCAAATATGAGCCTACGGCGGCGCTTCTTGGTTACATTGCTAAAGAGAGGACCCACAAGGGGCTGGAAAAAACCCGCTATGTCAATGACAGTCAGATCACAGATCACTACGCCATCATTCCTACGGGACAGGGACTTTTAGCCCTGCAGGCAGTATCCGGTACAGCAAGGCAGGTGTACGACCTGATTGTGCGGCGGTTTCTTTCCATTTTTTATCCGCCGGCGGTTTACCAGAAAATGATGCTTGAGTTGGAAGTGGGAAGAGAACATTTCTTCTCCAATTTTAAGATTCTGGCGGAGGAAGGTTTTTACAAGGTAACAGGGATTCCCGGTACGAAAAAGGGAAAAACAGACGAAGAAGAGGAGAGCGTTCCCGACTCTGAGCTTTTTGATCGGCTTCAGAAGCTGAAAAAGGGCGATTTGGTTTTGGCGGAGGACTTTGAGATTCGGGAGGGGGAGACGTCGCCGCCAAAGCGGTATAACTCCGGATCCATGATTCTTGCCATGGAAAACGCCGGACAGCTCATCGAGGACGAGGAACTCCGGGCACAGATTAAGGGAAGTGGGATCGGGACCAGCGCCACGCGGGCAGAGATTTTGAAAAAACTGATTCACATCAAGTATCTGACATTGAATAAAAAGACTCAGGTAATCACCCCGACTTTGATGGGGGAGCTGATCTATGATGCGGTGAATCATTCGATCCGCTCTCTGTTAAACCCGGAGCTGACGGCGAGCTGGGAGAAGGGGCTTACGTTAGTGGCAAACGGGGAGATTACTTCGGAAGAGTACATGCAAAAACTGGAACAGTTTATCGCCGGCAGGACAAACGGTGTTATCGGACTGAACAATCAGTACCAACTGAAGGCCTGCTACGATAAGGTGTCCCCTTATTATAAAACAACATATCAAACATCTAAAAAGTCATAAGGAAAAGGAGGAGCAGTATGAAAGAACTGACAGTAACGGAGCTTTTTGATCTCGATGAGACGATTGCAGGTGCAATCTTTGAAGGGATTACCTACCCTTGGGAGGTCCTGCCGAAGATCGGGGAGTTTATCGTGAATTTGGGAAACACTCTGCCAGAGGACGAGTATGAAAAGGCAGGAGAAAATATTTGGATTGCCAGATCTGCCAAAGTGGCGTCGACGGCATGTATCAACGGACCGACTATCATTGGAAAAGATGCGGAAATCCGGCACTGTGCTTTTATCAGAGGGAATGCCCTGGTAGGAGAGGGCGCTGTAGTGGGCAACTCTACAGAATTGAAAAACGTCATTTTGTTTAACAAGGTTCAGGTACCCCATTACAATTATGTGGGGGACTCGATTCTTGGATATAAGTCCCATATGGGAGCGGGATCGATTACGTCCAATGTGAAATCGGATAAGACGCTTGCCACGGTAAATACACCAGAAGGAAAGATGGAAACCGGACTGAAAAAATTCGGCGCCATGCTCGGAGACTATGTGGAAGTGGGCTGTGGAAGTGTTCTGAATCCGGGAACCGTTGTAGGAAGAGACACCAATATTTATCCTCTTTCCATGGTGCGCGGCTATGTAGGGGCAGGAAGCATCTACAAAAAACAGGGGGAAGTTGTAGAGAAGCAGTAATTGCATGGGGCGCTGCAAATCAGCAAAGCTGAAAAAATAAGGAATACCGATTGCCGGAACAGAGGCGGTTTTCGGAAAAGGGGCTTGCAGGTTGTAAGCCCCTTTTTATGCTGGATGGATTTACAAAAATTTTATTAGAAGAATCCATGAGGACGTTGTATAATAAATACGGAAATCTGCTGAAGTTTGTGGAGATCGGGACTTCGGTCTGTGATAGTGCTGTCGTGCTTCTGTGCGGCAGAGTGGTCATACTGTTTTCTATCCGGCGTTTCGCCCGGAATTTCAAAAATGATCTTGACAGCAAAATGAGAATCAGTTACTATTAATATTATAAACGAACGTTTGTTCGTGCGTAAAGGAGATCAAGACATGGCAAATAATGAAGATAAAAAGAAAGCATTGGAGGCTGCAATAGCCAAATTAGAGAAGGATTTTGGAAAAGGGACCGTGATGCGTCTTGGCGATCCGAAGGCGCAGGTTGCAGTGGAGACGGTGCCGACAGGAGCATTGAGTCTGGATATCGCACTGGGACTTGGAGGCGTGCCGAAGGGAAGGATTGTGGAGATCTACGGGCCGGAGTCCAGCGGTAAGACGACGGTGGCGCTGCACATGATCGCAGAGGTTCAGAAGAGAGGCGGCATCGCCGGATTTATTGATGCGGAACATGCATTGGATCCGGTTTACGCGGGCAATATTGGTGTGGATATCGATGAGCTTTATATTTCTCAGCCTGACAGCGGAGACCAGGCACTGGAGATCACAGAGACGATGGTACGCTCCGGAGCGATGGACATCGTCGTGATCGACTCGGTAGCGGCGCTTGTACCAAAGCAGGAGATTGAGGGGGATATGGGGGACAGCCATGTGGGATTACAGGCACGTCTAATGTCCCAGGCACTTAGAAAGCTCACTCCGGTGATCAGTAAGTCTAACTGTGTCGTGATTTTTATCAACCAGCTCCGTGAGAAGGTAGGTGTCATGTTCGGGAATCCGGAGACGACAACAGGTGGACGCGCGCTGAAATTTTACTCCTCCATCCGCCTGGATATCCGCCGGACGGAGACGCTCAAGCAGGGCGGAGAGATGGTAGGAAACCACGTCAGAGTCAAAGTTGTGAAGAATAAGATTGCGCCTCCGTTTAAAGAGGCAGAGTTTGATATCATGTTCGGTAAAGGAATTTCCAGGGAGGGCGACGTACTGGATCTTGCGGCGGGACTTGATATCGTCAATAAGAGCGGTGCGTGGTACGCCTATGAGAATAATAAGATCGGTCAGGGCCGGGAGAATGCGAAGAGTTACCTAAAGGAGCATCCGGAGGTGATGGATGAGCTGGAAGCAAAGGTACGCACCCACTATGGTCTGGATGGAGGAACCGGGAAAACAAAGGAAGAAGCTGAGGGCGCCGGCGAGGCCGGAAACGAAGAGTAAACGATGAGACGAGTCAGAATTGAGCCGGTTACGAAGACCCGGTTTCGGATTTATTTAGATGGACAGTTCGCTTTTGTATTATACAAAAGCGAGCTGGTTTCCTGTAAAGTAAAAGACGGGGAGGAGATCTCCGACGAGCAGGTGGAAGTGATTCTCAAAGGGATCATACTAAAGCGTGCCAAGCAGAAAGCGCTTTCTCTTCTTCAGAGTATGGACCGGACGAAAAGCGAGCTGAGGGAACGCCTTTTGCGCCAGGACTTTCCGGAGAAGATAGCAGATGAGGCTGTCCGTTACGTGGAGTCTTTTGGATATGTGGATGACAGAAGATATGTGGAGAGTTTTATTCTTTCCAGGAAAGGACGTAAAAGTAAACGGGAAATTTTTGCCGAACTTTCCAGAAAGCAGGTGGAGGAAGCCATTGTGGACGAGATGATGGAGCGCTGCTATGATGCGGAGGATTCCGGGGAAGCGATCCGCCGTTTCCTGAAAAAGAGACATTATGACCCAGAGCAGGCAACCATGGAGGAAAAGCAGAAAGTCTACGCATATCTTGCGAGGAAGGGCTTTTCCTACCGGGAGATCAAAGAGGTAATGGATCTGGCTGCGATGGAAGAATAGATGCCCGTAACAGTTCAGCCGAACAGCGGCTTATCTGAGCTGCTATGGCTGAATTGTTACGGTTTCCACGAAAGAAAAGAGTCGGTGCTTGACATATTTGTTAAAACAGTATAAAATTTAAGTGTTGTAATTGTACAATGAAAATTAAATAAGGAGGTGCTCCTGTGCAAATTTTCTATATTATCGTTGCAGTCGTGATTACGCTTGTCATTACAGCGGCAGTTACTTATTATGTGACGGTTTCCAACTTGAAAAAGAATGCAGAATCCAAGATCGGGAATGCAGAGAGTAAAGCGAGAGAAATCATAGATGATGCACTGAAAAAAGCTGAGACGACGAAAAAGGAAGCCCTTCTGGAAGTGAAAGAGGAATCGATCAAGACCAAAAATGAACTGGAAAAAGAGACGAAAGAACGAAGAGCAGAGCTTCAGCGTTATGAGAAACGCGTCCTGGCAAAGGAAGAAGCGGTGGATAAGCGTTCTGAAGTGGTCGAACACCGGGAGATGAATCTTGCAGCGAAGGAAGAGCAGATCAAGGAGCGTGAAGCGAAGGCAGACGAGTTAAACAGACAAAGAGTACAGGAACTGGAAAGAATCTCAGGACTTACCTCCGAACAGGCAAAAGAATATCTGTTAAAAACTGTTGAAGACGATGTGAAGCATGATTCAGCAAGAATGATCAAAGAGCTGGAAAATCAGGCAAAAGAGGAAGCAGGAAAGAAAGCGAAAGAGTACGTTGTCAATGCGATTCAGCGTTGTGCCGCGGATCATGTGGCAGAGACGACGATCTCCGTAGTCCAGCTTCCAAGTGACGAGATGAAAGGACGTATCATTGGCCGTGAGGGTAGAAATATCCGTACCCTCGAGACATTAACCGGCGTTGAGCTGATTATTGATGATACGCCGGAGGCAGTTGTGCTCTCCGGATTTGATCCGATCCGGCGTGAAGTTGCGAGAATTGCATTGGAAAAGCTGATCGTGGACGGACGGATTCATCCGGCCAGAATCGAAGAGATGGTCGAAAAGGCACAGAAAGAAGTAGAATCCATGATTCGGGAAGAGGGAGAGGCGGCAGCACTGGAAGTCGGCGTACACGGAATTCATCCGGAGCTGATTCGTTTGCTTGGACGTATGAAATTCCGTACAAGCTATGGTCAGAATGCGCTGAAACATTCTATCGAGGTGGCGCAGCTTGCCGGACTTCTGGCAGGAGAGATCGGACTGGACGTCCGGGTGGCAAAGAGAGCCGGACTTCTGCACGACATCGGAAAGTCTATCGATCACGATGTGGAAGGGTCCCATATCCAGATTGGCGTGGATCTGTGCAGAAAGTACAAGGAATCAGCAGTTGTTATCAATGCAGTGGAAGCACATCACGGCGATGTGGAGCCACAGTCACTGATTGCTTGCGCGGTACAGGCAGCCGATACGATTTCGGCGGCAAGACCGGGTGCGCGGCGTGAGACATTGGAAACATATACAAACAGATTAAAACAGTTGGAAGATATCGCAAACCAATTTAAGGGGGTCGATAAGTCTTTTGCTATTCAGGCGGGAAGAGAGATTCGCGTTATGGTAGTTCCAGAACAAATATCAGATGACGATATGGTATTACTGGCAAGGGAGATTTCCAAGCAGATTGAGTTCGAGCTGGAATATCCTGGTCAGATTAAAGTAAATGTAATCCGAGAGTCAAGAGTCACGGATTACGCAAAATAGATATTAGAGTCGATATTGTAAAAGTAGGGATCCCTGATCTACTGCAAAGTAGGTCGGGGATTCTTTTATATCCATCAATCAAAGGAGGAGTCAGGAAAATGAGCGAAAATATTAGACGAGTTGGAAGAGAACTGAAATATAAGGGGGCAATTCTGGATGTATATACAGATCATATGGAGTTTGAAAACGGCAACAAGGCAGAATGGGATTTTATCAAGCACAAAGGGGCGGCGGCTGTTGTGGCAGTGGACAAGGATGGCAGACTGATTATGGTGCGCCAATACCGGAATGCTCTGGATCGGTATACGCTGGAGATTCCGGCAGGTGCGCTTGACTTCCCTGGGGAACCTGGAATCGTCTGTGCCGGAAGAGAATTAGAGGAGGAGACCGGCTTTCGCTGTGAGAAGCTGGATTGGCTCATCAACATTCGCACGACAGTTGCTTTCTGTAATGAAAAGATTGAGGTGTTTGTGGCAAGAGATCTGATCCCGTCCCATCAGAATCTGGATGAGGATGAGTATATTGAGTTGGAACGGTGTACAGTAGAGGAACTAAAAGAAAAGATCTTTCAGGGAGAGGTCGAGGATTCTAAGACCATCGCCTCTATTCTTGCATATGATGCGAAGTATTGCAGATAGGAGAAGAAATTTTCAAACAAGTTTGAACTCAGATTTTTGTCACTTTGTGCATGGCTCAACTGTAACACAAGATATATTCTCGCAGGGAGATTCAGGAATACAAAATCGGACAGGTGAATATGTATTAGTATCTGTTTATGAGGAGGACAAAGCTTGTGAGAATAGAAAGAGCAAAGCAGTATTTTGCGGTGGCATTCATGGCTGGATTTATAGGGGGGATCCTGTTCGCTAATCTGACGGTGCGGGACTATGTGACGACGTCCGGCATCTATAACCCCTATTTTCTAAAACAGTATGCTCAGTCAGATATCCAGGCGGGAGAGTATATTTTGTATCTGTGCGGAATCCGACTGATTCCTCTTGCGCTGATCGCGCTTTTGGGACAGACCAGGGTGCGGAGAATACTGAGCATCGTTGTATTCGCATGGGCAGGGTTTTCTGCTGGGACGATTGTCTGTGCGGGAATTCTGAATATGGGCATCCAGGGGATTGTGTTCTGGGTGATCGCCATGGTTCCTCAGTTTTTATTTTATGCCTTTGCGTATCTGATCGTGCTGTGGTATTTCTTTACTGTTCCTCAGTCCAGGTGGAATTTGGGGAAGACTTTGTTTGTTCTTCTCTTTATGGCGGCAGGGCTGATTACGGAGGCCTATGTGAATCCGATTCTCATGCAGATGTTTCTGGATACATTGTAAGCTGCAAAACGACAGCCTGAGTTTCCATATAAGTGGAACAAGGGCTGTCGTTTTGTGTTTTGGATACTTCCGGTGATGAAATTCAGACCGTGCGGACCAGTACTCGTACTGCCGCGGCAAACACAAAGATCTGACTTGCAAGAAGTCCGGTCAGATATCCGCTCATTCCAGTCTGTGGAATCAGGAGAAAGACACCGGCAATCCGGATGCAAAGACCGGTAAAATTAATCAGAAACGCCATGTTCGTATGTCCGAGACCGTTCAGAATACTGATGTAGGTTGAGTTTGTGTAGAGAAACGGACAGATAAAAGCGAGAACACGGATGTAGGAAGCCGCCTCCGGGCTGTGGAAGACCGCAGCACCAAGAAAGTCGGCAAAAACCAGAAAACCAAGAGTGCAGAGAAAACCAAGCACGAGGCAGGAACCGCTGACCTTGCGGATGAGCTGACGAAGAGTCCGGTTCTGGCTTGCAGCCTGAATTTCAGCCACAGTAGGGAGCATCATCATGGAAATGGAATTGGTGATGGCGGAAGGGAACAAAATACACGGCATGGCGATACCGTTTAAGATTCCATAGTGGCTGAGGGCTGAGGAACGCGTAAATCCGTAGAGCATCAGGCTTCTTGGAATAGAGACGACTTCCACGCTTTGAAGGAGATTCAGGGAGATCCGGTTGGCTGTGACAGGAACGGCATGTTTCAGAATATCCCGAAGACATTCCAGATAGAGGGAAATCGTACGTCTGGAGAGGGTACTTTTTGTATAAAGTATCCGTCGGACGGCAAAAATGCTGTAAAAGGCTCCTGCGATCTCGCCCAGAACGAGTCCACACACGGCAAGAATAATCCCGGCCGATCCCGTCTCCTTCATGGCGGCGGTGTAGAGCAGATAGACTCCAAGGACACGGGCGCACTGTTCTACAAGCTGTGAGATCCCGGGTATCTTCGTCTGTTTTAATCCCAGAGAATATCCACAGATACAGGAGTGGACACTGGCAAAAGGCAGCGCATAGGACATGACTTTTAATAAAGGCTCACAGCGGCTGTCATTCAAGAGGAACACGGCAATGTCCTGTGCAAAAATCTGGATGCAGACCATGCAGAGCAAAGATAATACAGTAGAAAGAAACAGGGCGGCCTGAAAGGATGCCCTGGAAAGATCGAGCCTTCCAAGGGAAGCATACCGGGCGGTCAGACGGGAGAGTGCAGTCTCTATCCCGGCGGCAGACAAAGAAATACAAAGTGCGTAGGCGGGAAAGATCAGATGGTAGATTCCAATCCCTTCCGTACCAAAGGAGCGGCTCAAGAAGATCCGGAAGAAAAATCCAATGACCCTTGAGATCAGACCGACAAGCGTCAGGACAAAAGCTCCCTTTAAAAATATTTTTTTACGGCTGGAAAGATGCATAAGATACCTGACTTTGTTTTTTACTATGATATTCTTGGATATGGGTTGACAGAACCAGATGGGGGTGCTATTCTACAAAAGGGGAAACCCTAGTAAAAAAGTAGGATTAAATGAGGTGACAACGTGAAATTATCAACAAAAGGAAGATACGGGCTGCGCGCAATGATCGATCTGGCTGAGTTTTCTGAGACAGAACCGGTCTCCATCGGCAGTATTTCACAACGTCAGGGAATTTCAGAAAGATATCTGGAACAGTTGATGGCCAAGCTGAAAAAGGCGGGGCTGGTAGAGAGTATCCGTGGTGCGGGCGGAGGCTATGTCATACATGGAGATCCGGGCAGTATTTCCGTAGGGGACATCCTACGTGCGTTAGAGGGAAGCCTGGAAGCCGTGACGTGTGCGGCGTTCCATGAGGACGAGTCCTGCGAGGCACAGGATATCTGTGCGACCAAGTATGTCTGGAAAAGAATCAATGAGAGTATCCGTACGACAGTGGACGGGATTTATCTGGCGCAGCTTGTGGAAGAGAGCAGAAAGAATAAGGCAAAGTGCCACAGACAGATTTCCCCGGAAGCGCTCTGCGGCGGTTCCAGAAAAGAAACAGGAAAGGAAGAAGACCATGAGTAAACTGATCTATTTAGATAATGCGGCAACGACAAAGACAGCACCGGAAGTGGTGGAGGCGATGCTCCCGTTTTTTACAGAATATTATGGGAATCCGTCGAGCGTTTACAGTTTTGCGTCCAAGAGTAAGGAAGCGGTGACGAGACAGCGGGAAATCATCGCAGGCGCACTGGGCGCCAAAGCGAACGAGATCTATTTTACTGCAGGCGGCACGGAGAGTGATAACTGGGCAATCAAGGCGGCAGCGGAAGCCTATGAGTCCAAAGGAAAACACATTATCACATCCAAAATTGAGCATCATGCGGTTCTGCATACTTGCGAGTACCTGGATCGCCGTGGATTTGAGGTGACTTACCTGAATGTAGATGAAAATGGGGTGGTGGACTTAGAAGAATTGAAACAGGCTATCCGGCCGGACACGATTCTGATCTCCATCATGTTTGCCAACAATGAGATCGGAACGCTGGAACCGGTAAGAGAGATCGGGGAGATTGCAAAGGAACACGGGATTTTATTCCACACCGATGCGGTACAGGCATTTGGCCAGATCCCGATTCAGGTGGATGAGCTGCATATCGACATGTTGAGTGCCAGCGGTCACAAACTCAATGGACCGAAAGGAATCGGATTCCTCTACATCAGAAAGGGGCTGCGTCTGAAGAATTTCGTCCATGGCGGAGCGCAGGAGAGAAAGCGCCGTGCCGGTACGGAGAATGTGCCTGGAATCGTGGGTCTCGGAACTGCGGTGGCACGGGCCATCCGTACGATGGAAGAACGGACAAAACTGGAAAAGGAGATCCGAGATTACCTGATTGACCGGGTATTAAAGGAGATTCCTTACACGAAGCTGAACGGCCATCCGACGGACCGGCTTCCAAACAATGCAAATTTCAGTTTCCGGTTTATTGAAGGAGAAGCCATGCTGTTAAGCCTTGATATGGCAGGAATCTGTGGATCGAGCGGGTCTGCCTGCACATCCGGCTCTCTGGATCCGTCCCATGTGCTTCTGGCGATCGGGCTTCCGCATGAGATTGCTCACGGATCCCTGCGGCTGACTCTAAACGAAGAGATTACAAAGGAAGATATCGACTATGTGGTGGAACATCTGAAAGAGATTATCTCAAATCTCAGGGCCATGTCTCCGCTCTACGAAGATTTTATAAAGAAGCAGACAAAATAAAGAAACGGACTTAGGAGGAAATCATCATATGTATTCAGAAAAGGTAATGGATCATTTTCAGCATCCGAGAAATATGGGAGAAATTGAAGGCGCAAGCGGCGTCGGAACGGTTGGAAACGCAAAGTGTGGCGATATCATGCGGATTTATCTGGATATTGACGAGAATCAGATCATTCAGGATGTAAAGTTTAAAACGTTTGGCTGCGGCGCGGCAGTTGCCACAAGCAGTATGGCCACGGAACTGGTAAAGGGAAAGCATATCAAAGAGGCTATGCAGGTGACGAACAAGGCAGTGATGGAGGCGCTTGACGGGCTTCCGCCGGTAAAAGTACATTGTTCTCTTCTGGCGGAGGAGGCGATCCATGCGGCTCTTTGGGATTATGCTCAGAAGAACGGCATCGAGATTGACGGACTGGAGAAACCAAAGTCTGATATCCACGAAGGAGAAGAAGAGGAAGACGAGGAATATTAAAGGAAGGCGGACAGACAAAGAAAGCATGAAGAAAGAGAAAGTAGTCATCGGTATGTCCGGCGGAGTGGATTCTTCCGTGGCGGCGTATCTTCTGAAAGAAGCTGGATACGATGTAACCGGAGTGACGATGATCACCTGCGACGAGGAACAGTGCGGACAGGATCCATCAAGAGACGCAAAAAAGGTAGCGGAAGAAATCGGGATCCCGCACTATACAGTGGACTTTCGGAAGGAATTTAAGGCCAGTGTCATGGACTATTTCTGTGAAGAATATCTGGAAGGGCGTACACCGAATCCATGTGTGGTCTGCAACCGCTTTGTAAAGTGGGAGGCACTCCTAAATTGGGCTGGACAAATCAGCGCGGATAAAATTGCCACCGGGCATTATGCGAATATCATTACTCTTCCGAACGGTCGGTATGCAGTGGCGAATGCTGATGTGTCCAGAAAAGATCAGACGTATGCACTATACAATCTGACTCAGGAACAGCTTTCTCATACCCTGATGCCGATCGGAACGTATGAGAAGGACGAGATTCGCAGGATTGCTCAGAAAGCCGGGATTTCTGTGGCACAGAAAGCGGACAGTCAGGATATTTGCTTTATCCCGGACGGGGATTATGCTTCCTTTATCCGGAATTACACAGGGAATGTACCGGCAGAAGGAAACTTTGTAGACAGACAGGGCAAAATTCTTGGGTGACACAAGGGAATGATTCACTATACGGTAGGACAGAGAAAGGGGCTTGGTATTGCCCTCGGATACCCGGCGTTCGTACTTGAGATTCGGCCAAAGACCAATGAAATAGTACTCGGAAATGACGAGGAATCCCTGACCACAACCGTGCGGGCACATCTGTTAAACGCTATGGGAGTGGAACATTTTGAGGAGATGGAAGGCAGCAGGCTGTTTGCCAAAATTCGCTATAATCATCGGGGCGGATGGTGTTCCTTGAAAGTGACCGGGCCGGATGAGATCACCTGCACCTTTGAAGAACCACAGCGGGCGGTGACGCCGGGGCAGGCTCTTGTCCTCTATGGTGACGGTTATATTCTGGGAGGAGGACGGATCCTTTGATCCGAAAAGGAGAACCATAATGATAAAAGCAGATTACCATATGCACACGTATTTTTCTTCAGACTCTGATACGCCGCCGGAGGCAATGGCGCTTGGAGCAATCAAAAAGGGGCTTCGTTGGATTTGTATCACAGATCACCATGACTGGGATTATCCGGAGGATAAAAGTCAGTTTCGTATCGATTTTCCACGGTATCTTCCGGCAATCCGAAAACTGAAAGAAGACTTTCGGGACCGGATCTCCATTCAGATGGGAGTCGAGATCGGATTCCAGAAACATCTAGGGCCATATTATAAGGAACTGGCAGATACCTATCCGTTTGATTTTATAATTGGCAGCACCCATGTGGTGGATGGCAGAGACCCTTATAACGGTGTGCTGTTTGAGAATCAAACGGATGCCAAGGTCTATGAGCGGGCCTTTGAGGAGACGATGGAAAACATTCGGATCATCCGGGACTTTGATGTCCTGGGACACATGGACTATATTGTGCGGTACGGCAGACACCAGGCAAAGGAGTATAACTGGAAAAACTGCTCAGATCTGATCGACGAGATTTTGAGATGGCTGATCGAGCACGGGAAAGGCATCGAGATGAACATGGCCGGATTCAAGTATGGGCTTGGTTTCTGCCATCCGTACCCTGAGATCATCCGCAGATACCGGGAACTTGGCGGGGAGATTATCACCGTAGGATCTGATGCGCATCAGCCGGATCACATCGCCTACCAGTATGAGGACGCGGGTCGGATTCTGGAACAGTGTGGTTTCCGG
>OBVA01000330.1_pt1 | contig 21813 bp, 20 predicted proteins | sample 1495021 | NCBI WGS metagenome assembly OBVA01 (sample SAMEA2579965, study PRJEB22360) | human gut metagenome | biome: human gut; feature: human-associated habitat; material: faeces | place: Denmark | collected 2008/2010
GTATTAGAAAGATACCGAACTTTTTTATAAAGTTTTAGCATTTTTTCTTTAAAATTAAAGTATAAGCAAAGAAGGATAAATCGTGAAGAATATTTCGGATTATCGCAATAAAAAAGTGCTTGTTTTGGGATTAGCGAAAAGTGGCGTGAATGCGGCACGCCTATTACATAAGTTGGGCGCTTTAGTGACAGTCAATGACAAACAACAATTTGACGACAACAAAGACGCTCAGGAACTGCTTGCAGACGGTATGCGGGTCATTACCGGCAGGCATCCGGTTGAGCTCTTAGACGAGCATTTCGAGTTGATGGTCAAAAATCCTGGCATTCCATACAGTAATCCGATGGTTAAGCGGGCTGAGGCGTTACATATGCCAATTATCACTGAACCCGAGTTGGCTTATCAGGTTTCGGAAGCTCAATGGATCGGGATTACTGGGACAAACGGTAAAACGACCACAACCACGCTGATTGGCTTGATGTTGAATCAGCAGCGGCCACATCATGCGTTTGATGCGGGCAATATTTCGCCTGGCGTTAGTCAAGTCGCTCAAAAAGTCGGCAAAGACGATACGATTGTGGCTGAGTTGTCGAGTTTTCAACTGTGCGGCATCAAAACGTTGCATCCACATATTGCCGTTCTAACGAATATTTATGAAGCTCATCTGGATTGGCATGGCAACCGGGCAAATTATGTTGCGGCCAAAATGCGAATTACCATGAATCAAACACCAGGCGACTATTTCATCATGAACTGGGATTTGCCAGAAATGCATGAGTTGGCGAAACAGAGCAAGGCACAAATCGTCCCGTTCTCAAGAAAGAACGCGGAAGGCGCTCGAGCTCAGTTAATCGATGGTTGGCTGACGTTTGATGGCGATCGGATTATGAAGGCCAGCGAGATGCAGATCCCCGGCTTACATAATATCGAAAATGCGTTAGCTGCCATCGCTGCCGTGAAACTCGAAGGGGTCGGCGACGATGCTATTCGCGAAGTGCTGCGAACATTCTCCGGGGTTAAACATCGGATTCAGTATCTAGAAACCATTGATGGCCGCCGGGTCTACAACGATTCAAAAGCGACTAACGTTGAGGCAGCCACCGTTGCCTTGAATGCATTCGACCAACCGATTGTCTGGCTGGCAGGTGGTTTGGATCGCGGATTGCCAATGGATGCACTGACACCACTGGTTAAGAAACACGTTAAAAGCATGGTTGTTTTTGGTCAAACAGCACCCTTGATGGCCAAGATTGCTAAAGATGCCGGGGTACCAGTTCAAACGACTGAGAATGTGATGACTGCGGTACCACTTGCCTATGAAGTCAGTCGGCCTGGTGATGTCATCTTACTTTCGCCAGCGGCCGCAAGTTGGGACCAATATCCTAATTTTGAAGTTCGCGGCGATGATTTCATTAAAGCTGTCAATCAATTAAAAGCAACAGTCGAAAGTGGGGATAAGTAAATGCGGCTGGTGATCTCTGGAGGCGGCACTGGTGGCCACATTTATCCGGCACTGGCGTTGATTGAAGCCTTAAAAGCGGAAGGAAAACTTGACGATGTGCTTTACGTTGGCACGAAAAGGGGCTTGGAAAGTCGGATTGTACCAGCGACCGGACTTAAGTTTGCGACGCTCGATTTGCAAGGCTTCAAGCGAAGTCTATCGTTAAGTAATTTCACAACAGTCCGGAAATTTCTTGGTAGCTTGGGTGAAGCAAAAAAATTGCTACAGGATTTTCAACCTGATATTGTGGTTGGTACCGGTGGCTATGTTTCCGGTGCCATCTTATTTGCCGCGACACGATTGCATATTCCAACCGTGATTCATGAATCCAATTCGGTGGCTGGGGTGACGAATAAGTTTCTGAGTCATTTCGTTGATCGCGTGGCCATCGTTTTTCCTGAAGTTGCTAAGGCCTTTCCAGCCAATAAAGTGGTGGTGACAGGGAATCCGCGGGCCCAACAAGTTGCTGGTTTGAAGCCGAACGATCGGCTCCGTGATTTCGGCCTTGATCCGCATATTCGTACTTTGTTAGCCTTTGGTGGTTCTCGTGGGGCGCCACGGATTAATGATGCGGTTGTGGCGGCCTTGCCAATTTGGGCGAAAGCAGATTTTCAAGTGCTGTTTGCTACTGGCCGGACGCATTACGATCAAATTAAGGCTAAATTGCCTGATTTGCCGGCGACAATCAAGGTGGTCCCGTACATCGATGATATGCCATCCATTTTACCCGATATCGGTTTATTGATCAGTCGGGCAGGGGCGACGACTTTGGCAGAAATCACGGCGCTTGGGATTCCGGCAGTTCTGATTCCCAGTCCCAATGTGACTCATCATCATCAATTTTTAAATGCCCAAAGTCTAACGAAACAAGGGGCAGCGATCACAATTACAGAAGATGAATTAGACAATCATTTTCCACGTCGGGTTGTGACCTTGATGGAGGATGACGAAAAACGTGCCGCAATGGCTAAGGCATCAAAAAAATTAGGTGTCCCAGATGCAAGTGATCAATTGATCGCAGTGATGACAACGCTACTTTCGAAACGTAGGTGATAACTTTGGCTTGGCCCCGAAAAAAGAAACCGCAACCTGACCCGCTGACACCGTGGCAGCAATACCAGGCGCGCCAGCAGCAGACGCCGCGACATGATCGGCACCAGAAGCCAAAAATGAATGTCGATCTGCCGAAAGTACAGAACTTACGGCGGCGTAAGCTGGTTAGAAACCTCACGTTGATTTTGCTCCCCCTGCTGATATTGCTGGGGGTTTTTGGCTATTTTGCTAGTCCGCTATCCAAGGTTGGGCTTGTGAGTGTGCAGGGTGTGCGGACCGTGCCTGATCAGCAGGTGATTAATGCCACAAAATTGTCGGATGATGATTTGATGTTAAGCGTTATATTGCATAAAAAAGCGATCGCTCAACGTGTTCAAGATTCTTTACCAGAAATTAAACAAGCGAGTCTGACGTTTACCGGCTTGAATCATATTGTTATCAAAACCAGCGAGTATGAGACGATCGGTTACGTCTATCAGAAGCATACTTATCACAAGATTTTGATAACCGGCAAAGTGCTGAAGAACGGGACGCAGACGCCAGTTGACACTTACCCTGTTTTTTCAGGCTTTACAGCGAAGGAATTGCCGCAGATGATTTCCTTGCTGCAGCAGTTTCCGAGGGCCATTCAGCGAGACATTTCCGAAATTGATGCTAGCCGTGGTGACGCAAATCCTTACCAGATCTCGATGAACATGAACGACGGTTATCGCGTGATTGCCGATTCGCGAACAATTGCTAACAAAATCAAGTATTATCCGGCAATTGTTTCACAGGTTAAGAAAAAAGGCGTTATCGATTTAGAAGTTGGGGCATTTTGGCGGGCATACTCAAGTGCGGAAAAGTCGTCAAACGACTGATTTTGTAAGGTTTGTTTTCTCAAGGCAAATCGAGTGTGTTACACTGATAATGGCACCATTCAAATATGAAATTAACCTATTAAACGTTACACAAGGAGGTTCCCGATACATGGATAATCAAGGTATTTACGTTGGACTTGATATCGGAACCACCTCAATAAAAGTCATTGTTGCCGAAACAGTAAAGGGACAAATGAATGTTATTGGTGTGGGAAGTCAGCGATCGGAAGGCGTGAGCCGCGGGGTGATCGTTGATATCGATAAGGCAGTTGCCGTCATTCGTGCGGCCGTTGCCCAAGCTGAAGACAAGGCAAATATCAAGATCGATCGGGTCGTTGCTGGCATTCCCGCCAACATGCTGCAGATTGAACAAGTTTCCGGGATGATCGCGGTCGGTGAAGAGAATAAAGAAATTTCCGACAACGATGTTCGCAGCGTGGCAGCGGCAGCATTGGTCCGCAACTTACCACCAGAGCGTGAAACATTATCATTAGTCCCGACCGAGTTTATCGTAGATGGTTTTGATGATATTAAAGATCCGCGTGGTATGTTGGGCGTTCGGCTTGAGATGCGTGGCATTATGTTAACTGTTCCTAAGACCGTGATTCATAACACGAAGAAAGCCATTGAAAAGGCGGGTCTTCGAGTTGGCGGTTTAGTGATTTCGCCTTTGGCCATTGGTCGTTTGGCCTTAACCGATGGTGAACAAGATTTTGGCACCGTTTTGATTGACATGGGTGGTGGTCAAAGCACCGCTGCCGTGATCCATGACCGTAAGCTTAAGTTTACGTCGGTGGATCAAGAAGGCGGCGAGTATATCACTAAAGATATTTCAGTTGTCCTCAACACGAGTTTTACGGACGCTGAGAAACTCAAGCGTGAATATGGCAATGCTGATTCACTGGCAACGAGTGAGGAAGAGACTTTTCCTGTAACGGTTGTTGGCAAACACGAGCCAGCGATGATCTCTGAAAAATACCTTTCCGAGATTATCGAGGCGCGAGTGGCGCAAATCTTTAAACGTCTGAACAAAGCGTTGGACGCTGTCAATGCGCTTGATTTACCCGGCGGCATTGTGATTACTGGCGGCACTACGGCGTTGCCAGGCGTGACGGAATTGGCTCAGGACATTTTCGGCCGACCGGTCAAACGGTTTATTCCCGATGATATGGGGTTGCGTCACCCATCCTTTACTGAAGGGCTTGCCCTTATCAAATATGCTGCCCAGATGACAGATATTGAAATGCTGGTCTCCAGCGTCTTGCCGACACCATTCATGGTTGATGGCGCCGATGTCCGTCCACAACCACAAAGTAAGCAGCCAGAGCAACCGGCTGCCGCTGTGGACCAAGGCAATCAGCGATTACTTAAGCGCAAGCAGGAAAAACAACCGGATAAACCAAAATCCAAGGAACCTTCAGCATTACGCCGGTTCTTTGGCAATTTCTTTGAATAAATCTCGATCCTAGGAGGAACACGAATGGATTTTCAAATGGACGCACAAAATGAAAAAGGCGCCAACATTAAAGTAATCGGTGTCGGCGGTGCAGGCGGCAATGCGATTAATCGCATGATCGCCGAAGATGTTAAAGGTGTTGAGTTCATTGCGGCGAACACTGATTTGCAGGCTTTGAATGCCAGCAACGCTGAAACCAAGATCCAACTCGGGCCTAAATTGACCCGCGGCCTAGGTGCCGGTTCCAATCCGGAGATCGGGCAAAAGGCTGCTGAAGAAAGCGAAGAAGCCATCGGTGCTGCGCTGCAAGGTGCAGATATGATTTTTGTTACCGCTGGTATGGGCGGTGGTTCTGGCACAGGAGCAGCGCCGATTGTTGCCAAAATTGCCAAAGACCAAGGTGCCTTGACTGTCGGCGTGGTTACCCGTCCCTTTACTTTTGAAGGCCCTAAGCGCGCAAAGAATGCGACAGAGGGCATTGCACAACTGAAAGAGCATGTGGATACCTTGGTGATTATTGCCAACAACCGTCTACTTGAGATTGTCGACAAGAAGACGCCGATGCTTGAAGCGTTCCATGCTGCTGATAATGTGTTACGCCAAGGTGTTCAAGGTATTTCCGATCTGATCACCAGCCCTGGTTACGTTAACTTGGACTTTGCCGATGTGAAAACAGTCATGGCTAACCAAGGATCTGCTTTGATGGGGATTGGGAGTGCTACGGGTGAAAACCGTACCGTTGAAGCGACTAAGAAAGCCATCTCAAGTCCACTGCTTGAAGTAAATATTAGCGGTGCCAAACAGGTACTGTTAAACATCACTGGCGGCCCAGATTTGAGCTTGTTCGAAGCTCAAGATGCTTCCCAGATTGTTGCCGACTCGGCTAAAGATGATGTTAATATCATCTTCGGGACATCCATCAACGAGGAACTTGGCGATGAAGTCGTCGTGACGGTGATTGCGACAGGGATCGAAGAAGATCCCCGCCAGGAACCTTCACGTCGCAACGTTGCTAAGAACCGCACAACGGATCAAGATAATCAAGGCGGCGGTTATCGCCCAGCCTATGCTGATAGTGACGCCAACGAGAATCGGCAGGCAAAAAGCGATGATCCGTTTGGCAACTGGGACTTGCGGCGTGAACCAAGCAAGCGTCAGGCACCAAGCGGCGATGATATGAGCAACGCTAAGAAAAAAGATTTCGACATTTTTGAAAATCAAACTAATGCAGACGATGCTGGCGGCGATGATCAGCCACCATTCTTCAAGCGTCGGCGTCAATAGTCAGGAGGTCATGATACATGGCGTTTGAAAAGTTAGGCGAAAAATTTAGCAACTTCTTTGCCATGGACAATGAAGATGATTATCAAGACCAAGAAGACGAACAGGCGCAACAACCCGCACCAGAACAACCGGTGGACAATCATTATCGCAGCAACAAGGTGGTTTCAATGGCAACGCCCGCTGGTAAGACAGCGAAGATCGTGGTTTATGAACCGCGAGTGTACTCTGATGCCAAAGAAATCGGGTCGCATTTATTGAACAATCGGGCGGTTGTCATTAACTTTGATCGCATCGGCTCCGATGATGCGACGCGCATTGTCGATTTTTTGACAGGCACTGTGTTCGCCATTAATGGTGAGATTAAACGGGTGGGCGAGTCGATTTTCCTCGTGACCCCAGCTAACTTTGAAATTGATGGGTCACTCGCCAGCACCATTGACTCTGACGGTTTGAACCTTTCTTCGCAACATTAACGAGGTGTCAAGTGTTCAATTTACTCAATGCAATCTATCAGGTGGGCAGTTGGGCAATTTACCTTTATATCATCATGGTCTTCATTTACATTTTGATATCTTGGTTTCCCAATGCTCAAGGCTCAGCACTGGATCGCTTTTTAAGCAGATTTGTCGATCCATTTCTGAGCATCTTTCAGCGATTTATCCCACCATTGGCCGGGATTGATTTTTCGCCGATCATAGCGTTCTTTGTACTTTCGCTTATTAAAACAGCCTGGACGAGACTATTTATCATGTTAGTCCAGAGCTTATAATCGGGTGACAACTTATGGATGCCATCTATCAGCATTTTCGAAAAGATGAAGCGGCACTGATCGACCATTTTGCGGAACTAATTGAAACCGCACGAACGGAGTACCGGCCAGTGCTGACAGACTTTACAGATCCACGTCAACGGTTGATTGCGACCAGTTTAGTAAGCGCCGATGACGATATTAAGCTCGTACATTTTGGCGGGTATCCCCACGCTGAGCGGCAACGAATCATCTTTGCACCGAGCTATTTCTCAGCAACGGCGGCTGATTTTGATATTCGGTTGTTACAGATCATTTATCCGGAGAAATTCGCCGAACTGCACCATAGTACAGTGCAAGGCACCCTATTGAACGCAGGCCTTGATCGTGATGTTTTCGGTGACATTATCACGGATGGTGACATTTGGCAGTTCTTTGTGGCCGCACACATGCAGGATTGGGTCACAAGCAATGTTGATAAAATCGGGCGCGTGGGTGTTCATTTCACTGAACATCCGCTGGCAGATTATGTGACACCGGAAAATGACTGGGAGCCGCTCAATTTTTCAGTCAGTGCTTTACGCTTGGATACAGTTGTGGCCCACGGCTTTAACATCTCGCGTCAACGTGCCAAAACTTTAATTCAAGGCGGTAAGGTGCGTCTTAACTTTGGTGAATCGGATGCACCGGATGCTGAAATTGCAACATCAGATATTATCTCTGTTCGAGGGTTTGGCCGCTTGCGGCTTGATGAGATTCTTGGAGAGAGTAAAAAAGGTAAACTAGGGGTCTCAGCGGCTGTGATTCATAAGTAGTCACACCGCCGAGTGCAGCAATTGTCCCAGAAAACGAATTGATGAGGAGGACTATCAATGGCTTTGAGTCCACTAGACATTCACAATAAAGAATTTAGCAGCAAAATGCGCGGCTATGATAAGGACGAGGTCAATGACTTCCTTGCCCAGATCGTTAAAGATTATAGTAGCTTGATCAAGGACAACGAGGGCCTGAAAAAAGAATTGGCAGATGCCAAGGAAAAGGTTCAGTACTTCACGGATATGAAGGAAGCCTTGAATCAATCGATTATCGTCGCTCAGGAAAGTGCTGAAAAGGTTAAAAATAGCGCGCATCAGGAAGCTGATTTGATTAAGCAGCAGGCGCAGCAGGATGGTCAGGCTATTTTGAGCAAGGCCAAAGCAGATGCTGACCAGAAGTTGCATCAAGCTCAAGCTCAAACGGAACAAACCTTGCATGATGCCGCATTGAAACGTCAGAATATTTCTGTCCAAACTGAAGACCTCAAGCGACAAAGCCGGGTCTTCCGCCAACGTCTGCAAGTGATGTTGGAGTCACAGCTTGAAGTTGTGAAGAGTCCAGAGTGGAAGGAATTGCTTTCCAGTTCACCTGAAGCTGCCGATACGACCGATCCGAGTCAAGATTCGCTTGACAATGCCCACGAGGGTTTCGTAAACTCAGAGGGAGCAGTTTCCGGCGCTGATGGTACCTATACTGAGATCATTTTCCCAGATGATCAAAGTGGCGCACCAGCCTCGCAAGCAGCAGCAGATACACCGGCTAGTTCGGCGGCGGCTGAGTCAGAATCGACAAATGACAGTACCAATGATTCTGAGTCTGCAACCGATCATGATGCTCAATAACGTATGAACACGCGTCGTTTGGTGGTTCCCTTTGCAGCGAGTCAGGAAGTAGGTGTGAGCCTGACAAGTACCGCTGAACGATATCAGTTCACAGTTGTCCTGCCGAAGTTGGTAAGCGGGACCGGTTGATCACCGTTAGTCAATCACTGAGGGGGACTTGTTCCCTGAAGTTAGGTGGTACCACGTTTGCTCGTCCTAATATTAGGGCGGGCTTTTTTGATTTCAATTAATAAAGGAGCGGGTCACGTGAAAATTAAAGATACCTTGAACATGGGTAAAACCAGTTTCCCAATGCGCGGTGGTTTACCGAAGAATGAACCGATTTGGCAGAAAAAGTGGGATGAGGACCACGTCTATGAGCAACGCCAAAAATTAAATGAAGGCAAGCCAACGTTTATGCTACATGATGGCCCGCCATTTGCGAATGGCAATATTCATATGGGTCACGCCTTGAATAAGATCAGTAAAGATATTATTGTTCGCTACAAATCCATGAATGGCTTCCGGGCGCCTTACGTTCCTGGTTGGGATACTCACGGGTTGCCGATTGAACAGCAACTAGCGAAACAAGGTGTGAAGCGCAAGGAAATGTCGATGACCGATTATCGTGAACTTTGTCGGCAGTTTGCCATGAAGGAAATCGATAAACAGCGCACTGACTTTAAACGCCTAGGCGTGATGGGTGACTGGGAACATCCTTACATTACGCTGCAGCATCATTATGAAGCCAGTGAAATTCGGGTTTTTGGTGCCATGGCGAAAAAGGGCTACATCTATCATGGCTTGAAGCCGGTTTACTGGTCATGGTCATCTGAATCGACTCTGGCCGAAGCCGAGATTGAATATCACGATGATAAATCACCATCCATTTACGTTGCCTTTAAAGTGGTGGATGGCAAGGGCTTACTTGACACTGATACCTATCTGGTCATCTGGACCACCACACCTTGGACCATTCCGGCTAACTATGGGATTACGGTTAATCCGCGGTTCGATTACGTTCAGGTTCAAGTTGGCGACAAAAAGTACGTGGTTGCTGCCGAATTACTTGATCGCGTCGCTGAAGAAATTGGCTGGGAAAATCCGAAGATCCTGAAAACCTTTAAAGGCACGGATATGGATAAAATGACTGCTCAGCATCCTTTATATGATCGCACGAGTCTTGTCATGAATGCTGATCATGTCACGTTGGATGCTGGGACTGGACTTGTCCATACAGCGCCTGGTCATGGGGAAGATGACTACAAAGTCGGGGTTAAATACGGCTTGCCTGTCGTCTCAGTGGTTGATGCCAAAGGTTACATGAATGAATATGCGCCTGGTTTTGAAGGTGTCTTTTATGATGATGCCAACAAGCAGATCACCCAAGCACTGGCTGATAAAGGCGCCCTGCTGAAGCTTGATTTCTTCACCCATAGCTATCCGCATGACTGGCGGACAAAGAAGCCGGTTATTTTCCGGGCAACGACACAATGGTTTGCGTCAATTGATGCTTTCCGTGATCAGATTCTAAAGGCTATTGATACGGTTAACTTTAAGCCGAGCTGGGGCAAGACACGGCTGTACAATATGATTCGTGATCGTGGCGATTGGGTTATTTCCCGTCAGCGCGCATGGGGCGTGCCGTTGCCGATCTTCTATGCTGAAGATGGCGAACCGATTATTGAAGAAGAGACAATCAATCATGTTGCTGATTTGTTCGGAAAATATGGCTCAAATGTGTGGTTTGAGCGAGAGGCGAAAGACTTGTTGCCAGAAGGCTATACGAATCCGCATAGCCCGAATGGTCAATTCACCAAAGAAAAAGACATCATGGATGTGTGGTTCGATTCCGGTTCCTCTCATCAGGCTGTTTTGGCGGCTCGTCCAGAGCTCAGTTTCCCAGCTGATTTGTATTTGGAAGGGTCTGATCAGTATCGCGGCTGGTTTAATTCCAGTCTGATCACAAGCGTTGCTGCCACTGGTGTCGCACCTTATCGCGGTATTTTGTCGCAAGGTTTCACCTTGGACGGCAAAGGACGCAAGATGAGTAAGAGCCTAGGTAACACGATTGTCCCGGCCACGATTGAAAAGCAGTTTGGGGCTGAAATCATCCGGCTGTGGGTCGCAACGGTTGACTCTTCCTCTGATGTGCGAGTTTCTGTAGATAACTTTGCCCAAACTTCTGAAGCTTATCGAAAGATTCGAAATACGATGCGGTTTATGGTAGCTAACACAGGCGACTTCGATCCTGAAAAAGATACGGTTGCTTATGATGAACTTGGATCAGTTGATCGTTACATGATGGTTCGCTTAAACCAAATCATCAAGCAAGTCAAAACAGCTTATGATGCGTATGATTTTGCGACCGTCGAAAAGACTATCAGCAGTTTCCTTGTCAATGATCTGAGTGCTTTCTATTTGGATGTCGCTAAAGATGTTGTGTACATCGAGGCGAAAGATGATCCTAAGCGGCGTGGTATGCAAACCGTGATGTTTGCCGCCTTATTGGCCCTCACTAAGTTGATCACGCCGATTCTGCCGCATACAGCAGAAGAAGTTTGGCCATATCTCAAGCAGCCAGAAGCCTATGCTGCTTTGGCTGATATGCCAGAAGCAGAACAGTTTGATGATGAAAGCCAATTGTTAGATATCTGGTCAGGCTTCATGGACTTCCGTTCTGAAGTGCAAAAGGCTTTGGAACTTGCTCGTGACAACAAAGTTATCGGGAAGTCGCTTGAAGCTGCAGTTACAGTTTATCCTTCTGAACCTGTTCGCGATATGCTGGATGACGTCGATGCCAATGTGATGCAGCTTTTGATCACAAGTCACTTCGAAATTGCGCCTGCAACTACGAAGGCACCGGCCGATGCCGAACAGTTTGATGACATGGCTGTTGTTGTAAAACATGCTGACGGCGAAGTTTGCCCACGCTGCCGAATGGTGCGTACAGATATTGGTACAGATCCAAAGTTGCCGCAATTGTGCAGCCGGTGTGCGGCTATCGTTGAGGCTAATTTCCCAGATGCTGTCACTAACGGGCTTGATAAGTAGGCGGGTGAAGACATGCAAGGACGCGTTAAAAACTTTAACGTTGACAAAGGCTATGGCTTTATTGAAGCTGAGGGGCAACCGGATATATTCGTTCACTTTTCGGCGATTAATGAACCGGGATTTAAAAGTCTGACGCCCGGTGAAACGGTTGATTTCGTTATTGTTGAAGGGCCTCGGGGTCCATAAGCAGCGAATGTGACGGTTCATCGATCTGAGGATGGTGCTCCGCAATAGACTTTTTGATGCCCCGTTGTCGGCTGGCGATAGGGCGCTTACGGAAACTCTAGACAGTAAAAAAACACCGCGAGATCAAATCGCGGTGTTTTTGTATACAGCATTCAGTTTTTGTGGTGCAGGTTTTTAGACTTAAATTACTTGTTGATTTCTTCGATCTTACCGTCATGCGTACGGGCAACGGTCATCTGAGTAACGGGGATGTAACCGAGCTTTGGTACCAATGTCTTTTGGACATTCTTTGACTGAATATAATTGATGAAAGCTGCTGTGGAGGCGTTTGGTTTGCCTTTGGTGTACATATGTTCATAGGCCCAAATCTTCCAAGTGTTGGTGGTCACATTCTTGTCCGTTGGTTGGACATGATTAAGGGCAAGCTTTTGAACACCGTCTTTAATTGCTGAGAAGGCGAGATAGCTGATGGCACCCGGTGTTGTTGAAACCATCTGATAAACAGTACCGCTAGAATCTTGTTCCTGACTGGTTTTAACTTTATTTGTCTTGATCCCGAACTGTTCGAACGTTGCTCGTGTCCCGGAACCTTGTGCGCGGTTTATCAATACGATGGCCTGATCTTTACCACCAACTTCTTTCCAGTTAGTGATCTTGCCTTGGAAAATATCAATTAATTGCTGCGTGGAGATGTTTTTGACGCCGGCGTCCTTGTTGACAACTGGTGCAATCGCAACAACGGCTACCTGATGGTCAACCAGATCATCAGCTTTCAAATCAGATTTTTCTTGGGCAAAAATGTCTGAATTACCGATTGTAACTGAACCGGCTGCAACTTGACTCAAACCGGCGCCTGAACCACCACCTTGCACGGTGATTTCTGCCTTAGGATTGTCTGTTTGATATTGCTTAGCTGCCTGTTCAACCAAAGGCTGTAAAGCTGTTGAACCAACTGCCAAAATCTTGCTCTGCTTGATTGGGGCAGAGCTGGATTTGCTTGAACTGCTGGCGGATTTGGACCCGCAGCCTGCCGATACTAAGGTGGCGGCTAAGGCCACGGTCAAACCGACGAACAATTTCGAATGCTTCATTACTTTTCCCTCCAATACTTGAATAACCTAAGCATAAGGTTGCTGTGTAAAGACTTCGCCACGTTGCTGTAAAGAATACGTTTTACTTTTGTAAAGGCTGTAACGGTTCCTTTGAAATGCCGACAACACTCGGCGTATAATGACGCAGATAGGCTTTATTAAAGGAGCGGAACACGTGAAAAATTACATTGAGGACAAAAATGTTCAGAAAAATCGGTGGTGGATCCTAACTGCCATCGGAATGTTTACAATTATGTCGACGCTAGATGGGTCAATTGTCAACATTGCTTTGCCAGTGATGAGTCGCGATTTACATATTCCAATGAATCAAGCGGAGTGGGTGGTTTCGATTTATCTGATGATGATCTGTGGTTTGTTGCTGTTTTTTGGCCGGCTAGGTGATTCAATTGGCAAAATCAAAGTTTTTCGAGTTGGGATGGTGCTATTCTTAATTGGTTCGCTTTTTGCCGGTTTCAACAATAGTCTTGCCTTGTTGCTTGCTGCGCGAATTGTTCAAGCTACCGGTGCATCTATGACCATGGCGAACAATAATGGGATCGTAACGGAGATTTTTCCAATGAATGAGCGTGGTCGCGCCTTGGGCCTGATCGGTTCCTTTGTTTCGATTGGCGCAATTGCTGGTCCTGGGATTGGTGGTTTGATTTTAGGCCAGTTGCCTTGGGGGTATATTTTTTGGATCAATATTCCGATTGGGATTGTCGCTTTGATCCTCGGAACGATTGTTTTGCCAAAAGATCTACCCAGCAGGCGCGTGCCGATTGATTGGGCTGGTTTTGTGACGTTTCTAGTCTTGATTTTGTCCCTTTTTATGGGGATCTTTTTGGGACAAGAACGCGGCTTTACCGATCCCTTCATTCTTGGGTTGTTTGCATTAGCTATCGTGGCGTTCGCTGCCTTTGTTCATATTGAAAATCATAAAACCGATCCATTGGTCAGCTTCAAGATTTTTCAAAACAGTGCGTTTACCCTGAGTTTGTTGTCTGCGTTTTTTATTTTCGTCACGAACTTTTTCTTCAACGTCATTTCGCCGTTTTATCTTCAGAATGCGCGGGGATTATCACCAGAAAAAGCTGGGTACCTATTGATGATTTTTCCGATTGTGCAAGTGATTGTGGCTCCGGTGGCGGGTAGCATTGCTGATCGCATCGGTCCTTATCGCATCACAATGGTAGGATTGTTGATCATTGTTGCCAGTCAGATTGGGTATGCTTTCTTCAATTTGCAGACATCGTTTATGTTTGTTGCATTGATGATCGGCTTAGTTGGATTTGGCAATGGGCTGTTTCAAGCACCAAATAATACTGTGGTGATGTCGAGTGTGCCGACCCGTGATTTAGGAATTGCTGGCGGTATGAATGCGTTGGCACGTAATTTAGGAATGGTCGTCGGCATCTCAACGGCCACCACAGTGCTGTTTTCTTCCATGAGTCATACTGCTGGGAAAAAAGTAACCACTTATCTGACTGGGCAACCGGACATTTTCATTTCTGGTATGCATGTTTCTTTTTGGGTTGCGACGGGGTTGTGCATACTAGCGGTGATTTTAACCGGCTATCGCATGTGGCAGGTACGTCATGAGGCAGCTGTCTAAGTGAAAGACATAAAAAAAGCATCCCTGCTTTTTTAGCTTCATTGCGGGGATGCTTTTTTAATTGGCGAAGTGTTTTTATAGCAGATAACTGACTGATCAGTTGTCTGGTGTGACGTCTTTGGGGCCTTGATGACTCATATCACCGTGCGTATAATTTAGCAGTTGTTCCTTCAGTTCGCCTTCCATTTGAACCAGTTGCTTTTCGGCATTTTGGCGTTTAACCCGACCGGCTTGTTGAATCTGCAAGGTCTGTTTCAAAGTGTCAATCAAGTCGTTTTGTGTTTGCGTTAACGTCTCAATATCGACAACACCGCGTTCATTTTCCTTCGCAGTTTCAATCGAACTGATCTTCAACATGTCACTGTTCTTCTTTAACAGGTCATTGGTGGTTTGCGAGACTTGTCGCTGGGCCGTGACAGCATCTTTTTGCCGCAACAAGGTGAGGGCGATGGCCACTTGATTTTTCCACAGTGGGATCGCTGTGTTGATGCTGGCTTGAATTTTTTCGGCCAAAGCCTGATTCGTGTTTTGAATCAGGCGAATCTGGGGTGCTTGTTGAATGGTAATTTGTCGAGCCAATTGCAGATCGTAAGCACGTTTATCCAAACGTGACGCGAATTGTTTCAGATCATTGACTTGCTGAATTGCCATTTGGTCATTGGCTGCTTCGGCTGCTTTCACCGCTTCAGGAATGGTTTTGTCATTGAGTTCACGCAACTTAAGATTGGCCGCTTCAATATAAATATTCAGAGCATCAAAATAAGCTTTGTTTTGATCATATAATTCGTCTAACAGCTTGTTATCATTGAGTAACCCGCGTTGTGATGTTTCAAGGCGATTGGCAATCGTATCAATTTGAGCACCGATCTTTTGATACTTCGCAGTGATTTCATAGATTGATCGCTTGACACGGCCAAATAATTTGCGGAAAATATTATTATTTTCAGCTTTTAATTCGTCTGGGTTAGCCTCGTTCAATCTCGTCATGAGACTTGTCAAGGCATCACCGACTGCGCCGGTATCCTGACTTTGAACTTTAGTTAACATGTTTTGTGAAAAGACGCCAAGTTGTTTTTGGGCATCAGCGCCATAATTCAAAACAGTTTCGCCTTTCGTCACATCGATTTTGCTGGCTAATTCTTGTGCTTTTGCTTCTTGTTCAGCACTTAGTTTTGGCCTCGCTGTGGCCGCTGCTTGAACAGCCTCAGCCGAATTGTTGTTGGTCATTGAAGCTTCTGACGTGCTGAAAGGATCGGCCAATAAATCATCTGTCAGATTGGTTTGTTTGTCATCATTCACATTATTCACTCCGTTTCATGCACCTTATCTGGATCAAGGTGTTTTTTGGCAAGACGAACATCGCTATCGAGATCATCAAGATCATCTTTAATGAAGGCTTGATAGTCTGACTTGATTTTGCCTGCCATAGAAGTCATGGTCGAAAATGCTTTGTCTAAGGTTTCGTACGTATCTGCCGTCTTTACCTCGTGATGCGTAATCTGGGCATATTTTTGCATCAGATCCAGTAAATTAGGTACCTGCTGATAAACGAACGTGCCGGCATCGGTTAAGCGTTGTGGTGCTTGAACAAGTGCCTCAAAATAGGCATGTAGCAGGTCAACCAAATCGGTATTTAATGTGAGCGCACGCAACTTTGGTACTTCTTTTGTGAGTGCCTCGATAGTCCGAATTTGTTCGGCAAGATCGGCCATTGTTTTTCTAAAAAGTTTGATTTCCTCATCACTTAAACCGGATGCAGCATAATGTTCAGCTATCTTCGGATCAAGTGACGGGAGACTGGTTGATTTTGGCTTAGGCCGGCTTAGTTCACCGATATAGCGGGCGAAGGCAAAGACCACACCAATGGCCAAGGCGATCACCCAACGTCCGGACAGTGCACCTATTGCCGCACCCATGGCGGCCCAGAGTATAATTCGCCATATGCGAATACGTTTGCTTGTGGCCACGAGATCACTTCCTCTTTCGTTTGCATTTAGTGTAGCACAACCCCGCGACTTGACTATCAGCCGGAAGTTGGATATTAGTAATTATTTTATTAAGGATGCACGGTTGTGGGTTAGCTGGTGTAAGCTAATAATTAGGGTTTGTTTGGCCATTTTGAAGCTTTAGAGGCGAGTATGGACTCGCGCGGTTAGAAACGCACTTAAACGGGTTTAGGTGGTGATGACCATTTTTTGGTCATGATGGCCGGGGTCCTTATGTGAAGATTTCTGCGCCTGCGAATGCAGTTAAGGAGGGAAAATCAAGTGGACGAAGAACCAATCGCTCAGCAACGCGTTTTTACTGGGCAATTAATTGCTGTGGATGAACTCACAGTTAAGTTGCCAAACAACACAACCGCACAGCGAGAAATTGTACGCGCCCAACCGGCTGCTGGTGTTTTGGCCTTAAAAGACGACAAGGCGCTGTTTGTCAGCCAGTTTCGATCAACAATCGGTCAGATGACATTAGAGATTCCAGCAGGTAAAATCAATCAAGGAGAGGCACCACTCACAGCTGCACGCCGGGAATTAAATGAAGAAACCGGCATGACGGCGATGAAGTGGCAACCTTTGGCGAGTTACTTTCAGTCACTGGGTTTTTCTGATGCAACCATGGCTTTGTTTCTGGCCAGCGAGCTGCATTTGGCAACCAATCAATTGCATCAGGATCCTGATGAGTTCGTCAAAGGCGAATGGTTGACACTGCCAGAAGCTTGGCGAGCAGTCGATGACGGTCGCATCTGCGATAGCAAAACCTTGCTGGCTTTACTTTATTGGCAGCAGCAAGGAATAGGAGCGTGAACCGGCTTGGTATATAAGAGGTCGTAAGTGTGATGGTCATTTTTTGACGAGTGCAATGATGATCCTTATCCACAGGCTTCTGGCTTGGCAAACGCGTTAAAGGAGGGCAACATGGCGGAAGGTAACACGCGCAAAGCATATCGTGAGGCACAGGAAAAAGAACAACACGCGGCGCGCGCCCGCGAGGCCAAACGAGTTGAAGTTGAAAAAGACTATGCTCGCAAATCCAAAGGTAAACCCGAAATCAAGAATGCCCGTTTTGACGAAGTGACCTTCAGGAAGGTCAACAGTCTCAAAAAAAGATTGAATTGGGCCATAGGGATTGTCTTTGGCTTGTTGGTGATTGTTTTTCTGGTACTCTATTTTGGGTAAGCTAGCTATTCTTGGCACTTACCAGAAATGGTTACTGTAGCGCAAGCGCAGTGGAAGAAAGTTGATTCACTCATATTATAGAAGAAAGAACGGAGCGATATTTTGATAAAAGTCGGCGTTATTTGTGCCATGGAAGAAGAAATCAGGACCTTACTGGCCAAACAGACTCAGCAACATGAAACGGTGATTGCCAGTCAACATTATTTTGAGGGCCAAATTGACGGGATTGATGTGATTTTGGTTCAGTCTGGTATTGGCAAGGTTCAAGCGGCCATGACGGCGGCGTTGTTGTTGGGAACTTTTAAACCGGATGTTGTGATTAACACCGGAAGTGCCGGTGGTATTGGTCAAGGTCTGGCGATCGGTGATGTTGTTATTTCGAGCGGGGTTGCGTATCATGATGTGGATGCAACGGCTTTTGGTTACTTACCAGGGCAGTTGCCACAACAGCCGCAAATTTTTGAAGCCGATTTAGACTATGTGGCTAAAATTCAGGCGGCAGCCAGCACAACCGGTTTAACGTCAAAGGTTGGCCTCATTGTGACAGGCGACAAGTTTGTTAACGGTCAGGATGCGATTGCGGCAATTCTGAAAATCTATCCGCAGGCGTTAGCAAGCGAAATGGAAGGGGCGGCTATCGGTCAGGTGGCCAAAGAGTTCCATACCCCGTTTGTTGTCATCCGGGCAATGAGCGATGTCGCTGACGAGCAGTCCGGAGTGGATTTTGACAAATTTGTGATCAAGGCGGGCGAACAAAGTGCCGCGATGCTTCTTAGCTTTTTTGCTCACCTACAGGCATCACCTCAGTCTTAGGAGTTGATTGTTAATATGCAACATGTTTATCTTGATAACGCGGCGACCACACCCATGGCCCCAGAAGTGATTCAGACGATGATGGACCAAATGGAGCACGATTTTGGTAATGCCAGTTCGACTCATTGGTTTGGCCGAACAGCTCATACTGTCATGGACAAGAGTCGCAAAATTTTGGCTGATGCAATCCATGCACAGCCCGGGAATATGGTGATCACCAGCGGCGCAACAGAAAGTAACAATACGGCGATCACTCAAACGGCGCATACGCGTGCTAGTTTGGGGAAGCACATCATTACAACGGCTATTGAGCATCCCTCCGTTTTGCAGCCGCTAAAAGCCTTGGAAAAGGAAGGCTTTCGGGTGACGTATCTGCCAGTCGACGAAAATGGCCGAATCAGTTTAGCTGATTTTGACGCGGCTTTGGACGATGACACTATCTTAGTGACCATCATGATGGGCAATAATGAGGTTGGCAGTCGGATGCCAATCAGTGAAATTGGTGCGCGACTAGTCGATCATCAAGCTTGGTTTCATACAGATGCAACCCAGGCTTTTGGCTTACTAGACATCGATGTTCAAGCGCAACACATTGATATGTTAAGTGTTTCGGCGCACAAAATTAACGGACCCAAGGGCATCGGTTTTCTTTACCGCGATCCTAAGGTTCAGTTCCCGTCTTTGTTGAAAGGCGGCGAGCAGGAGTTGAAACGTCGTGCTGGTACAGAAAACATTGCTGGCATTGCCGGGTTTGCAACGGCGGTTAGTCTGATCACGTCTGATGAGAAGGCTAAGCGGCAGTCAAAGTATCTTGGTTTTAAGCAGCAGATTATGGGTGCATTGGATGATGCGGAGATTCCCTATGCAGTTAATGGTGATATTCGGCCAGATAATGTCAATCACGTTTTCAATATCTGGTTGAAGGGGATCTCAACATACGCTTTGCAAACCAACCTTGATTTGGCTGGCATTGCAGTTTCTGGTGGTTCTGCCTGCACAGCTGGTTCACTTGAGCCTTCACACGTTTTAACTGCCATGTTTGGCGCTGATAGCCCGCGGCTTGGCGAGTCGATTCGTTTGTCATTTGGCGCGCAGACAACCAAAGCAGATATTCAGGCCTTTATTGATGCCCTGTTACCAATCGTGCAACGGCTTCAGGCAAAACAATCGGCGCGATAAGTCTGGTTTGCGAGTGACCCGTTACCATGCGTTTCAACGGTTAAAAAGCTCAAAATTGTCTGTCACCACCTAATAATCCTTATCAACCTCCCCAGTGTTGCGACCAATATGCTAAACTTATAAACAGTTAAGCGTGTTCCTCGCATGCGCTGAAATAAAAACAGTTTCACCACCTTTTTGCTGGTGAAACTGTTTAGGGGAGGTTTTTATATGGCACTAGCAGCAACCGGATCCGCACAAGGCGATCCGAAAACCTATCAAATCGGGTCAGCGTTGAAACGATTTACCTTGATAGATTTAGGCTTTGTTCAAACTAAGAACGGCAATTTTCAACTGCAACGCTCGCTTGATCCAAATTCACCGTACACAACGGCAAACAAGCTGAAAATGACGGTGGCAAAGAATTTAGATAAGTTCCAGCTCGATGTCACAACGGGCAATGGTCTTAAAGCGATTAACATTTTCAAAACCGATGCCACAAAAGAAAATGTCGAGCAATATCAATATTGGATCAATAATTTGATTGAGCGCGGTGTGATTGAAGCAAAATAGGATGTATGCCGCGCTTTAACATTAAGCTGCCACGATGTCGGCCTCAGGGAGGCTGACAGCTTAGCAGCTTTTTTGCTTTCTTTTGATTAGATCAAACCTTACGAAGCGATCGTATTCACAGTAAAAATGCCAATCTGCCGCAAATTGGTTCTTATGATTATCAGAAACGCTAAAGTGATAAGCTGAAATTAACGAAGAAAAGAAATGGAGGGATAATATGTTTGACCACGGCTTCATTGAGGTCCACGATGCTAACCAAAATAATTTGCAACACGTCAACGTAAAGATTCCTAAGGATGCGATTAGTGTTTTCGTCGGCCGATCAGGTTCAGGCAAGTCTTCTTTAGTTTTTGATACCATTGCCGCTGAGTCCCGCCGCGAACTGAATGAGACTTTTCCGAGTTTTACCCAACAGTATCTACCTAAATATGGTCAGCCGGATGTCGGCCAAATCGACCATTTACCAGTGGCAATTGTTGTCGAGCAGAAGCGCATTGGTAAAAATGCGCGGTCAACGCTTGCCACCTATACGGGTATTTATTCCTTGTTGCGGTTGTTGTTTTCACGAGCTGGCAAGCCGTTTATTGGCTATTCGGACACTTTTTCTTTTAACCTGCCACAGGGAATGTGCAAGACATGTCAGGGACTCGGGTATGTGGATGACATTGATGTTAAAAAGTTAATTGACCCGAACAAATCGTTGAATCAGGGCGCGATTACGTTTGTCAGTTTTGGACCAGACACGTGGCGGTGGAAACGCTACGCTTACAGCGGTTTATTTGATAATGACAAACGATTGGGCGACTATACAAAGCAGGAAATGGACACCTTATTGTATGCCCCGCAGCAAACACTAGATCATGCGCCAACAAAGTGGCCTAAAACAGCTTTGTACGAAGGCGTTGTGCCGCGAATCAGGCGGTCCATTATTGGTAAGAAAGAGGCTGAACATCATAAGACGGCGTTGGCAGAAATTGTCACTCGTATGCCATGTCCAACCTGCCATGGAACACGTTTGCGGCCAGAGGTTCTGACTTGTCTCATCAATCAAACGAATATTGCTCAAGTGCTGCAAATGGATCTCGTCAAGGTTCGCCATTTTCTGAATGGCATTCAAGAACCACTTGTTCAGGACGTGATCCGTGAGCTGTTACGAAAAATCGATTCTTTGATTGACATTGGGTTAGGCTACCTATCCCTTGATCGACCGACTGAGACATTGTCGGGCGGCGAAACCCAGCGCATTAAAATTGCTAAGTTTTTGACTAGTGCCTTAGTCGATATGGTTTACATTTTGGATGAGCCCAGTGTTGGCTTGCATCCGCATGATATTGAATTAATCAAGCGTGCCATTTTGCGTTTGAAGGAGAAAGGCAACACTATTTTAATCGTTGAACACAATCCGGCACTGATTGCGATTGGCGATAATATTGTCGAAGTGGGTCCTGGAGCGGGGACAACGGGCGGGCATATCACCTTTATAGGTACCTACCAAGCCCTTTTAGACAGTGACACTTTGACAGGAAAACTGTTGAAACAGCCATTGACTTTTCGCCAGCCGCGGCCAGCCACATCAACGATTTCATTGCAGCATATTCATCGACATAATTT
>OBVA01000334.1_pt1 | contig 21670 bp, 39 predicted proteins | sample 1495021 | NCBI WGS metagenome assembly OBVA01 (sample SAMEA2579965, study PRJEB22360) | human gut metagenome | biome: human gut; feature: human-associated habitat; material: faeces | place: Denmark | collected 2008/2010
ATCTTTAATAATTGTTGCAATGTATTATCTAATACTGCCATATAAAACACCTCCTTCCGATATTAGCAAAGAGATGTTTTATTTTTCTTATTATGCTATACCCCCCCCGAGGATTTTTATTCCATTAATCGAAATAGGAATGAACCAATACGGTCTATCTGTGTCATATCTCGTTTGTCCTGATACCCCATTATTGAATGAAATCCCCGCATCTACAACTGTGACATTTCTTTTGGCTATCGTAATCTTACTGGCTGCATATGTAGCCAGTTCTGTTCCATAAAATTCTGCTTCTTGTTCAACTTTATTACTAACCAAAACATAAAGTTCTATGTTTGAGGTAGTGCTCCAATGTGCTTTAATTAGAAATGCATCATTATTCCCCCTTATTAAGCGTATTGTTTGAGCGGCAAATTCGCTTGTAGGGCTCGCATTCGTCCAAAGCGTCTTAATATCTACCGACAGTTTTAATAATTGTTGCAATGCATTATCTGTTACTCCCATATTTTTTCCTTTCCCGCCTCTCCTTTGCGGGAAAGGCGTATTATTTCCATGTTCCTATTATTTCTATATTGTGCTGTGTACGGAGCGCTGTTGCTGCACTACCCCTGCAAAAAATCATATGTGCAGAAGACATATTGTCCTTCGCTGTAGTCGTATACTGAAATGTAGCTCCATTATTATCAAACACTGTGCAATTAACCAAAGCCGGGGTTATTGATTTCTCCGGAAAAGTTAATATATATGTTCCAAAATAAAAAGGTGCATTTGCGACATAATTAAGGGTTACAGTCTTAAGACCTTTTAACCTCATTATTAGCGTTCCGTCTCTGTATTTCTCCACTATCCATGTTCCGTCGGAGTTTGTTTTTTCGTAAGACTTTATAAGCTCTTGATTCATTTTCAAGAGGGCTCTAAGTGCATTATCTAACGTACTCATATTAGCCCCCTTTCAGGGTTACGGTTTACGTACCCCCCCCCATTCAAAATTTCTCATGTTTTCTCTCCTTTCTACTCTATCGGGTATCCTGCGTCTTCGAACATTTGTATTGTTTCTGCCGATATTGCAGCATCTGCATCTGTTATCCACTTCGACCATGTGGTTCCAGTATAATGCCTGTATATTCTGCCGCCGAGTCCAGCTATTATTTCTTGAACTCTATATGCGTTGCTTGTCCCTCTCATAACTCGTAGGGAAAATCCTTGGTTGTCTAACGGACAATTTTTTAGTGTTTTTGAGACTGCTGTACTGGGACAAAGCCAGCAACCAAAATCTGTGTAGTCGTTTAAATCAGCGTTTGATGGTATTGTCTGTGTTGGATTTAATTCAAAGCTATTATTTTTTAATTCTGTTATATTCTCTCCTATTTCGTAAATTCTGTATATTTCTTCCCAAACTCCATCACAAATAGGGCTTGTGGTTTGTATCGTATTATCTGTTAGTGTTATTTTATCTCTAGACCACAAATATTTATTATCGCCGAGTGTGGGAACGGTGGTTATCCATTCACCGTCAAGTGGTTCCGTTCCGCTCGATGACAAGTAATATTCGCGCTCTATCTTGGATATTCCAACCCCTTTGACGTTACCGATAAATCGTTTCGCCATGTTTCACCTCCATTAATCTTCATCATAATAATATAAGTTGCCTGTTACATCGTCATATTCAAATGTTCCTACATAGCCTTTATCTCCTTTTTCGCCTTTTAATGAATTTAGCCACTCCGATTCAGTACCGACAAAGCCGTTTCTTACGGCTACTTGATATGCAGATTCGCCGTTTATTCCGGGGTCGCCTTTATCCCCCTTTTCGCCTTTATTGGAACTATTAGTTAGTTTCTCAATTTCTTTTTGCAATAAAGGTATTGAGGCGTTGTAATTTTTTCTGTTTAGTTTCATATCGTCACCTATTCATCCTCATAATAATAAAGGTGTCCTGTCTTATCGTCATACTCAAGAATCAACGAATCTACATCATGACCGCTTACAAATAAATTACTATCTCTATCTACTATAAGGGTATATGTTTCAATGTCATTGCTAATTCTATTCTTTGAATAATTACCCAAGGTATAAAGCTTTACAATTTCTTGTATCCCAAAACTTTCATTTAATAAATCATTTTTTACAATAATTTGCATTCTTTTATATTTTTTAATTTTCTTTTTTAAATAAAAATCTTGTGGAACATCAGCCTCTTCACTTGCAATAGCTCCTATATAAACTGGAGCATTCTCATCTGCTTTTATATACACCTCTGCAGAAGTATTAGCTATACTCCTATCCATTGACTGAACTGTAACTAGACACCCCTTTTTCTGTAGATTCTTAAAATAATGTGTAACGCCGTCATTATCCATTATTGTCGTCCATTGACTTTCGATAGGCATCCCATCATCGTTGAATGCCTCATTGCCATATTTATCCACATCTTTAAACTTACAAATCTTGCCATCGGCAGTACCAAACCATAATGCATCATCATGTACACAAAAAGCTGTTGCAGGTACATTCTCCCAATAATAACATTCATATTGTAAATTTGACCTCTCTGTTGCCCATGAATTTTTCTGAGAACTATCCAATATATAACAATGACTATTAATACACAAAATATAAAAGCCTCTCCAAACTACAGAAACTGATTTAAAAAGATTTTCTTCCTTAAGCAATTTTTTATTTATAAAATAACTTCTATTCATAACAGCTGTTGAAGCTAAATAGCTATCATCACTCCCCATTTGAGCAGAAATACCATATATTCCATCTTCAGATAAAAAAAGCTGTTCCCCATTAAGAGAATTAAAAGACTTTTTAGATAATGCTCCAATACCTGTAATTGATTGTTTTACTGCATATGCTGATGTTTCATCAAATGTAAGCGAATATGCGAGAAATATTGTACTACTTTCCGGGTCAGCTTCTTTTATAACCCCTAAATATTCCCCTAAATCTATTAACCCCATAACTGACGTAAAATCATCTCCAACAACAAAATAATTAAGGTCAGGAAAATAATTCGCATTTTCATAAGCCGAGTACCAAACATATGATTTATATATACCACCTGCGCCGCTAAGAAACACTTTATTATTATATACAGAAGCCACAGAACATTTTTTTAATTGCTCTGCTGCTGTACTTACATTGCTTGTGGAATATTCGATAATAATATTATCTTCTCCTGCTAGGACTGGCGGTTTTACAGTTTTAAAAATTATCTTACCTAAAGCATTGTCAACAGTATAATCTGATACTCTTTCAAGAGTATCATACTCGCCACTTTCATTTTTTATTTTAACAATTTCACTATTTTTTAGAATAGGTAATGTCGTATAATATTCTAACGACTTACTATCGCCAAGAAACGATTCTTTACGTTTTCTTGTCAACAGATTTGCATTTTCATATACTTTTCCACCCCCTGAAGCTTCCCTACCGATTATTGTAGTCGGCACATAAGGTTGAATATCCTTAAAATAAAATGTTTTATTACCATCATTATCCGAATAAGTATATTCCATAAGTTCATTGTCTGCCAATATATAAAATGCCCCTCCCGAAATCGCATTAAAAAAAATACCGACCACATCACATTCCTTATTTTTCATTGTTATTAAAGCTTTTGTATTATCACCTAATCCATTATATACACTTCCATTTTTAACATATAAAATATGTGATTCGTCAGCATAATCAAAAGCCCACATATCGGTTATCTCTTTTTCGTCAATTTCATTCAGCGGATTATACTCTACTCTCCAACCAGTACGTTTATATGGAATACCTCCATCATCAGGAATCATATTTAATGCGGATGGACTTCTCCTTTTATATACCTGAGTTGGGTCATTAGTAAAATCTACTCCTTTAAAATTATTGTAAACAGATGTATATATCTTAGCTTCTTCTGGTGCAGGTAACGCCATTTTAAATACCCCCTGACAATATTTTAGCCCTCGGTAACTGTTTCTTTGTTACCATTTCTTGTACAAGCTTATCGTACTGATTATAGTAATCAACCGCTTTTGCTTTCTCGTCTTCAAGCCAAATATAATAACTTGAAAGAAGTGGTAGCAAATAATGCACTTTTAATGGAAGTGGTATTTCTCTTTCATCAGGAGTTTCAATTGTAAAAGGTGTATGTGCTTTTTTGTAAAAAACCTTAAATTTTCCAGCAACGCTACCATCCATGACTAATATTTTACCGTTTTCTATATCGAAATTATTATATTTTTCATATATTCCGTCACCTATCATGACTGGCGTGTCTGCAAATTCTAAAAATACATTTCTATCATTTTCACGGGTTAGTTCCTCAATGTCATAGTAAATAATCCCATTCATATTCTCTTGTTCGATTATATAAGTTCCAACTATAGGCGATACGTTTAAATTTATTTCTGTAATAGCTCTATTAATTGAATTAGGGATTATATCTTCAAATTCATTTATTTCTTCATCTTCTGCAAATCCAAGGTCACGAATTTGCTCCTTTAATTCTCCATAATTCATATCCACTCCTAAAAAATATGTGGGGCTTAATACACCCCACATATAAATTATAACTCCTCAACAACTGCGAGCGAACAAGCAGCAGAGGTTGAAAGCACTACATTTCCTGCATCGTCTCCATAAGTATTCATAAACATACCTGAATTAATAGGCACATCAACATATTTACCATTACCAACACTAATAGTAAGGTCATTAGTTGCTTGAACACCTTTTCCCGCTTTTATTGTAATAGTTGCTTCCGCTGAACCTCCAAGGAATCTCAAAACAGTTGACTCATCTTTACAATCCCACGGAATCATTACTTTATCAGATGTAGCAATAGAAGTATATGTAACCTCATTCGCTTCATCTCTCTTCACTTTAATTATATCAATAGTTTTATCTGCCATTTCTTACCTCCTATTAATACTTAACCTGTAAGGATAGTGATTCTTTAGGTCTTACCGGAATACCATCATAGATAGCATATCCTTTAATTGCATCTTTGAAATGCTTTTCCGTCCTATATGGCTCAAGATGTAGGTACGGCTTAACAAAAGCAATAGCTCTCCTTGTTTTGACCTGCACAAATTCATAATCCCCAGATTTATGGTTTTGATTAGATTCCTTAATTATCATTGAATTGTATTTCCCCACATAGCCATTTTTCAGAAGTTCAGAATTATTTGTATCAAGGTCTCTATACGCCTTTCTAAGAAGTCCTACAAATTTAGGTGAACCTGTAACAACTATCTGATTATTTCTGTTTACATCTTTCTCTCTAAGTATAAGTAATGCCTCATCAAGATAATCAAGAATATTCGCTTCTGTTACTGCTGTCGTTTTCTTAAGTTGCGGTACACTCTTATGTGCAATAAGTGAAGCCATATAAGCATCCTGTTTTGTCGCAATTTCCTCTTTTACTTCGCTCATATAGGTTTCATAGAGGTTTCCTTTGGCTATAGCCTTGTCAATATCTCCTACCGCAAAATTGAACTGTGCAACCTGCATAATAGGAAGCATGATTGACGAACCCTGAAGTTCTTCTGGGTCTGAAAGTGCATGAAGTTTACCATCTGTATACGTATCAAGATTAGGTCTTCCTGCATTAAGTATCTTAATGGTATCTCCCTGTTCCTTTGCAACCCCTTCATAGTCATGGTTCATATCCTCGTAATTTACGAGGTCTGTTTCTAGTTCTGTTAAAATTTTCTGTGCGTGTGCCATAGGCACAAAATTTCTCCAACTCATTTCAATTATCCTTTCCACTTCATAGAAGCTTTTATTATTTTGTCATAGTTTTTTCTAATTTCTTCTTCTGACATTGCCTCAACTTCTTCACGAGTAAAGGAATCTTTCTGTGGAGGTTCTGTGTTTAGTTTTCCTATTTCTGCTGGTGGTTTTATTTCTGCTGCAACTTTCATTTTCTCCGTAGCAAAATACGCCTCTTCTGCGGATAATCCAGCTTTAATATAATTAACAAACGAATCTCCTAAATCTGAAAGACTTTTAATTTCAGGGTTAAGTTTCTGTATTTTTAAAAGGTCTTCTTGCATTGCTCTCTCTGCATTTATCGAATCTACTTCTGCTCTTAACCGTTCAATTTCAATATCTTTTTTTACTGACTCCTCTTCCGCATCTAAAATTGATTTAATGTCGTCAGGGTCTAAACCCATACTTTCCGCAAGTGCGTTAATTTCAGCATTTTCATTGCCGCCAATTCTTTTCATTGCCTCAGCTCTCGCATTCGCTTGAGCTTTCATTGCTTCAATTTCTCTTTCGGCGTCTTCAGCCCTCGTCTCAGCTTCTTGTCTTGCTCTTCTCATTGCCGCAAATGCTTCATCCGCACTTTGCTTTTCATTTTCACCATCAGGTTCAGCGACCTCCTGACTTTCTACGCTTGTGTCGGCAGGTTCGGCGACCTCCTGCTCTTCTACGCCTAAATTTTCAAATTCTGACATATTGGTTCTCCTTTTTTAAAAAATTTTATAAAAAAACGAGATTACTCTCGTCCTTTTATCATTGATTCACTTTCTTGCCCATTTGCTGTATATGCTTTCCCATATTCACTGCATTTGGGATTAATACATGAGTAATAAAAAATTTTTTCTTCCTTTTCTTCTGTCACTCTGTCTAATAGCATTTCATTTTTACATTCACTGCATTGTCTGTTGGTTGTTACCATCTTGCTCCTCCCACATCTTCTGTGCAGCTGCCATATCTTGCCCATACTGTGACTCAAGGACTTGGGCTTCCTGTTTACGCTGCTCTGCTTTCCTTTTCTTGATTATTTCAAGCATTTTGTTCTTAGGTATAATGCTATGGTCCGGTGAGGCTTCTATATACTCTTCAAATGTTATATATTGTTTATCCAATACTCCATCAAGCCAATTTTGTTCCGCCTCTTTAGTCCACGGATTGTCTTGACTTGTATCGATTCTCACATCAGGCTTAATCTTCTCCCAATCTTCTTTGGTAATTTTCTTTATTTCTTCTATTTTTTCGCCTGTCTCTTCATCGGTTCGGCTTATAACAACATCCATCCCCTCAGGATGATAGACTGTCCATATTTCCACCCAAAGCATTGCAAGGTCTTCAACGAAAGTCTTCATCTTTGCCACCTGTTCGTTAAGCGGTAATGCCGCTTGGTCTCTGATTGCTATAATCGCACTTGCGGCAACTCTGTTAGGATTGATATTACCCATTGCAGTTTCACCACTTCCTGAAAGCTCTTGGGATATTGATAATAAATCATCTGCATAATTTTTAGGGTCAGAATTACTCTGTGCTGGATTAAGATATGCTATGGCTTGGTTTATACTCTGTGCTCCCCCTGCCATCATCTCTATCGGTGCTCCGACCTTGTCCAGCGCTTCCGGGTTTTGGATTGCTCCCCCATCATATGCAATACGTGGAAATGCTGTTAATTTTATAATCTGACTACGTCTCGCAAGAGTTTTATTTACTTCTAGTTGGTTTGGTATAAGCTGTTCCACTTCCGATAATCCTCTTGCACTGTTGGGATAGTCTTCCCATGATACCTTTACAAGAGGATACATGGTCATGCTTTTTACACGCTCGCCCTTGCTGTTAGTTGCACTTATAGGGTGCTCCGGCTCATAAACAACATTTTTAGTGCATTTTGTCACATATACAATACCGTTTTTCTTTTCCATGTGTATAATGCACGTAACTTTTGATTCTTTCGTGTTATCTTCGTTTACTTCAAGTTTGTTTCCGATTACATTCTCAGTATCTTGGTCGGGAACTATATTTGCAATTTCATCTTCCAGTACACCGTTTTGTCTTGCGTATTCCCTTACGGTTTGAACCGATAATCTTTGATGAATTATTATATACGGTTGCTGCTGAATGTTGGGATTTGATTCATCTCCGTACAATACTGATGTATTTGCGATTCTCTGCATATCTCCCACATTTCCCGTACCGTAAAACTGGATTCCGTCACCTGTGATTGCAGCTTCTTTCATTGTAGACCAAAGCTCCATGTTCATATTGGTTCTTTCCCAATCGGAGCTGAAACGTCCGTTTAACTTTTCGTATACTTCAGCAAGCTCTTCTCGACCCTCTACGTCTGAATATCTTGCCACCATATCGTTTTGTGATACGGTTGACACTTTGTGCTTTATTGTGGGTTTTATAAAATTTAAAAACGGCAACTCTTCGCCGCCGCTTTCAATTCCTTCCCACTGTTTCCCTGAGTAAAAATTCCAGTTCTTGTTGGTTTGCTGTATAAGATTTTTCTTTCTTATAAAATCCATGCCTTTTTCGTATCTTTTCCAGTATTTTTCTGAACTGTTATCCATTCTTTATCTCCTTTTGCCCTTTTGATGTGCCATCAAACATATCTATATTTTCAAACAGTGTTTTTACTCTTTCCAAATCATCCATTGTTTTATTAGTTTTCTTTTTCTTGATTATGTTTAGCTTTTCTTTTGTCTTTTCTTTCTTTTTTTCGGTGCTTTTCATTGTTTCGCTTAAATTTTTCAATACATTAATGCACATAACAAGCGTTATTATGCAAAATATAATTACAACCGTCACCAATATGTTAAATAACATTTATTTTTTCTCCTTTTCCCAGTGCTTTTGTGCCTGTTTTTTTGTCAGGCAGTGTAAAATACTTGTCTCCCCGTCTCATTTTCCTTATAATTTGCCGCATGGACTTACTTCTTGATAATCTGATTAACGCTTGAGACATGCTATCCACAAGGTCATCGTGTTTTCCATTGGGAAATGCAGAACACTGCTCTATAAATTCCCAAGTGAACTTTTTATCTCTCGGTAAGTAACAACAATGTGCTTCTATAATAAAAGAAACACGGTTTACACGTGCTTCTTTGCTGACATCAGGTTCAACTGATATTATCCCTGTTATTTCTTCTCTGAGAACTTGTATAATACCTGTTCCATTAGCTTTATCCTCTATTAAAATTGCTGTTATATTAAGATATTTAGCTTTAACAAGCAGTATTTTTCTTAATGTGTTTGGAAAATCCAAATGCTCGTTTATCACATCGACAAGATAATACCTGTTTTCTCTTTTACCCCATACTTCGATTGCAACAAAGTCATTTTTCTTTTGGTCTTTGAATGTAGCGTCCACAGACATTATCATATTGTCGAATTTTAAGTTACCGTTTTCATAATCTGACGAGTCGTAAAACTCCCACCATTCTCTGCGAATCATGTTTCCTTCTCGTGCGGTGGGCCTTCCTTGATAAAGTGCGTTCCATGAGCGCACCCCCTCTTCCGAACTGTATGCTTTCTTAAAATCCGCAAGCCATACATTGTCTTTTCCTATCTCAGAACAAAGTGCGTCTCCTATATTTCTACCTAAAGGGTCATTTTCTTCTGCTTCACACGGAAGATTTACCAATGTTGTTCTATCCGGAAATTCCTTTAAAATTCTACCCGCTAAATCGTCTTCATGCCAACGTGTCATTATAAGAATTACTTTTCCACCCGCAGACAGTCTTGACTGTACCGTATCGAAAAACTCAGACCAAATAGCGTTACGTCTTGTCTCCGAATCCGCCTCTTCTCTATTTTTTATTGGGTCATCCATTAAAATTAAATCGGCAGGGTTTCCCGTGATACCGGAACCGAGACCCTTACTTATCATGCCGCCTTTATATCCTTCAAAACGAAACTCCCTTGCCTTTGCTTTCTTTTTATCAAGTGTTACTCCAAATATTGAACCGAATCTTTTAACCTTGTTTAAATTACCCCTGCCAAATTTTTCCGCCAAGTCATCTCCGTATGATATCTCAATTACAGAGTTATTGGGATTTTTTAAAAGATACCAACTGGGTAATGTTTCCGTTATCGTTGTACTTTTACCATGTTGCGGTGGTGTGGTTATTATCAGTATTTCATACGCAAGTCGTGTTTGCTTTTCCAAAAACTCTTGGGCTATATCACACAAGTATGTATGAAATTTACTGGGATTCCACACATAGCCGTCTTTTTCTACGTCTCTGCCCTCATTGAATACGTGATAACAGTAATATCTGTATGTCGCTTGTACATTTTTTAAGTATGCATCTTGTGCGCTTATCATTTGATACCCCTTTTTTATTTTTTACAAAATTTTCGGCTTTACTGTATTTTTACATACCCTCTCTTTTGGGACTTTTTCTTTGATGTGTGTACACGGAAGAAACTCCCCGCCCCCAATACTCCTTTGTATGCCCAGTGCTATTGGGACACCGCTTTTCCTCTTATAGTTGTAGAATGGTACTAGGCTTTCCCCTTTCCTGCCCTTAATTTCTTTTTTTATGTTCCTTTTGATAGTGAGGAGGGGGGGGAGGGGTATTAGTGGTTATGCACTAAATATACATAAACCTATGCGTTATCCCCTATATATTTTATACTTTGAGTGTATATTATTCATAATGCTATATGTTCATACAGCATAATATACAATGTATCATCTTACATTATTTTACATAAAAGCCTTTAACCGTTGAAATTACTATACTTACAACACATTATCAACTATTCCCATAATAAGCATTTACGGAATAATTGTTACTTAAGCATGTCGATTGCTTTTCTCGCCTGCTCTTCTGAAGCGATAACAAGTGTCTGATTAACAGTCTGTGGGCTCGCCTCTTCTCTCCAGCCATGAACCGCCTTGAGGCTGAATATATCGCCCACTCTACCCTTAGAATATAGTCGCTCCTCAGTCTGTGCCTCGATTGCAAGCATAGCTTTTTGCAAAATCTCTGAATGAACGATAAGCAGTACAACAGCACCTTTATCATCGACTACATAGGGTATCCCGTCTATATCGTCTGTAATAGTATCTAAATCTATATTGTGTAAATCTATATACTCATATAGTCTATAATCATAATCACCTTTTAACATCTCATACCATGTTGCTTTACTTATGCCGCTTGCTAATATCATTCCTGATACTGTTAAAGGCTTATCTATATAATCCCCATCTGTTGTTACCGTTCTTTGCCTTATATAATCTTTTATCCTCTCATATATGACAGTTAGGTCTTCCTGCTTATATTTGCGTTTACTTCTTACCTTTTCAGCCGTTTCTTTATACTTACCTATATCCTTGCTTATAGCTTTTGATGCTTCTGTTAGATGTTTTGTTTCTCTCTTACTGTTTGTCCTATTACCTTTTTTGTGGGCATTCGCTCCGTTCTCCTTGCTGCCCTTATCCCATTGATTTATTGCCATGAGCTTTTGCCCTCCTTTCAATAAATAAAAAAGACAAGACTTTTTTGCCTTGTCTTGGTTTATATTCTTTTCACATTATATATTATATCATGCCTTTTTAAAGAAAAGTTTTCTTTTTTATAAAATTAAACATTTTTTAACTTATCCGTTCATTCGTTCTTTTAACTCTCTAACTTCTGTCTCAAGTTTAGCAACCCTTATTAGCAATAACTCTCTTTCTTGATTAACTTTTAAAGATTCATCTAATTTCCTTTCAAGCGTCAAGTGTCCTTCTGCTATTAATTGTATACTTTCTCGTACTTCATTTTCTAGCATAAACTTAACAGATTTTATTTCTTTCCCTTGTTCCTCTGTTACTTCCTTAAGTTCTTTTACGTCCTCTTTGAGCTCACCTATATTTCCCTGTAAACCTGTTACTTTTTCATTTAAACTTCCCAGCACTTCTAATATTTTCTTTGTATCTTCCATCTCTGCCGCTCCTCCTTACAATAGAATTTTACCATATTTATAAATTGTTTTCAAATATTTTTAATTTACTAAAATATTGAAATTTCAACATTCTAACCGCATTACTTGTAAAACCACAGAAAAATTTATAAAAAAGATATTGACACTGTAGCGTGCACAATGATATAGTATAGTCACAGCAAAGATAAAACAACTGAATCAAGGGAACAGCTCCTGCGAGTAAATGGCATTAACGGAGCAAGGCATATAAGACCTTACAAAATGTTAAAGATATGTTATACTTTAGACAACATCGGGCGAGCTTATAAGGTGGTTTACTTTCGGAAAGGAAACGAAATGACAGACTATGAGTTGATATCCATCATGTTGATGGTATTGGGATTAGTCTTAATAGGATACAAAAACGAAAAATAACCGCCAAGCCACCAACTGAACGGTTATTTTTTAAAATTTAAAAATACTTATTAAGAAAGTGAACCGCTTTAAACGGTTTCGCCCTTTGTTATATAGATTATATCAAACTGTATGGATATAATCAACCCTATTGATAACTTAGGGCGAGCCGAAACGGTTTACTTTCGGAAAGGGTTCATATATGAGCGACTATGAAATATTATCATTAGTAATAATGGTATTGGGATTAGTCCTTATAAGGGATTCTAAAAGAAAATAACCGCCACGGCTACCAACTGATGACGGTTATTTTAAAACTTTATTATAACTACATTAGAGAGTAAGCCGAAAGGCTTCGCCCTTTGTTATATAAATTATAACATGGTCGGGAGGTGTTTTCAATAGGAAAACGAGAATACACCACATCAAGAGCCGAAGCCAATGCAAGATATGATGCCAAGACATACACGCAAGTAAATATCCGACTCCGAAAAGAAGATGATTCAGATATCATCAAAAGTTTGGAAGAAGCCAAAAATAAGGGATTAAATAATCGTGAGTGGCTCAGAGAATTGTTTGAGAGGAATTAACCTCTCTCTTTTCTTTGTTACACGCTACAGTACACATGGAGGTAACAAAATGAAATATTTTATAAGCATAACAACATTAGAAGAATTAAAAAAAGAGTATAAAAAATTAGCACTTGCAAACCACCCCGACAGAGGCGGAAACGTAGAAACAATGAAAGAAATCAATGCCGAATATGATGAGATATTTGCTAAGGTAAAAGACATACACAAGAATAAAGACGGGGAAACCTATACAAAGGAAAACAAGGAAACACCTGACATATTCAAGGACATCATAGACAAACTCATAAAGATGGACGGCGTAGAAATAGAGATTATCGGTTGTTTCATATGGATTGGCGGCAACACTAAACCATACAAAGACGAGATTAAAAAAATGGGGTTCAAGTGGCACAGTAATAAGAAATTATGGTACAAAGCCCCTGCGGACTACAAAAAGAAAAGCAAGAAAAAATATGAAATGGAAGAGATAAGGGAAATGTACGGGACTACTGGTACATTTACTGGAAAAGCTGACGAAAACACAATGTTACAGGGGGCATAAGCCCCCGGAAAGGATAAGGAAATGAAGAAGTTTTTAATAACAATGGGAATTATATTTATCGCAACTACTTACTTATCAAATCACATGACAATATCAGCCGATGGGATACAACTTTACTGGTCTTTCGGTGGCTACTGGTTCGAGTTTTAAAGGAGGAACATAAAATGAAAAGATATTTTGTAGAAACAAACGGTTATAACATGGTGGTATTTGTAGATGATAATAACGATGTATTTTATCTCCATGAAAAGGCTTTTGATGAGGATTTAACTCTTGAAGTTGCAAGAAATGCCGATTATTCAAATGTTGAGGGATTTGAAACCACAAAAGAGATGGCGGCAAATTATTACACTGGCGAGAATTATATAAAAAATGGATGGGATGAACTTATAAATAATTGTGAAGACTATATTGAATTTTAGAGGAGAAGTCAAATGGAATACAGAAACGGAACTAAAGAAATCAGAGCAACAACATTTTTATACGACCCTAGGGGACTTACAGATATGGAGAAACTTAAAAGAAGAGATGATTATGCAAGGAAAGATATTGAGCGCTTAGAAAATGCCTTATCACTCCTAAAACAATACCGACTAGAACTTGCAAAACGAGCACAGGAGCTCGAAACAATGAACAGCCATATCAAAATATCATTAGTACGTGAAAAGCATTGGAAAGGAGCTGTATTCTACTTTATTACCAAAGAGCGCATATATTCTGATGGGAGCACTGCGGTGCTATATAAGGAAAAATACTCAGGAACGAAACGCCATGAAGCAATAAAGAACTTTAAACAGCTAAAAAACGAATTTCCACAATGCGATTTTTACGAAGATATCACAAAAAGAAATTGGGAATAATTTAGGAGATAAAAAGCATGACAGACAATAACTTAGATAAGAAAATAATAGAACTTAAGGCAATGAAAACAGAACTTGACGAGGAAATAACAAAGCTTGAAGATATTTTAAAGGCTGAAATGGAATCACGAAAAACAGACGTTTTAATGGTTGGAATACATCGCTTGACATATAAGTCTATAACGTCAAGAAGATTCGACAGTAAGGCATTTAAAGCCTCTAACGAGGGATTATATAATAAGTATATCAAAGAAACAGTGACAAAAAGGTTTTGTGTGATATAATAACCCCATTAAAGGGAGGAAAAAACATGAACATAATATTTTATAGCGATGACAACAGAGGAAAAGACATTTTAAATGACAATTACCCTATGCTTGCAATTATTTCACATGACGGAAAAGCCGCATACACCTTAATCCTTGATGTGGTAGAGTCGTGTCTCATGAGAGATGCGTGAGTAGAAATTAAAAGACTAAAATTTATAGGCTATGCCTCTGCATATGGCATAGCCTACTATTTAACATATTTATTAGTCAACATTTTTGATATTTCTGCAATTACTTGTCCCCTCAAACGGTAGATACCTTTTGGATAATCAACCGCATATTTTTTTGCAATTTTTTGTGCATTTCGGTTAACATATCCACTTTTAAAAAAGAATGTATCTATAATTTCCCATTGCTCTGGAGATAATTTTCTCTGCACGTATTCTAAAATTCTCTGACAGTTTTCTATTCGCTCTATTTGGTTCCTTATACTCTCCCGTTCCGCCGCTACATCCGCCACACTGTCATGTAACCGCCCGCTTCGTATAGGCGAATTATCTATGCCTTTTATCTCCGTTATGCTATCAAGCTGCTTTAACAACTCCTTTTTTTCTTTTTCCCAGTTCCTTGCGTCCTTTAAAAACTTAACCGCGTTAAATTCTATGTATCGTTCCATCAGCACCACCCTTTCATCTTAACCCCAGTACCTTTTTCTATTGTTTTTCTTATATCTTCCATATGCACATAATGTTCCTTGATATAATCTGAATAACGATTAGTCCTCTTAGCTATATTACATATTTGAGTATCATTTATTCCAACTTCATCTACTACAGCCGCAAGAATTAATAGTGTCACTCTGTCAGTTACTTCATATGACACACTATTCTTTAATTTATCTACTTCTACCTGTGTCATGGTTATTTGCTTCTTCTTAGGTTTCTTTACTCTCCTCATAAAATCCTCCTCACTTAATTTTTCTGTTCAAATCTATATATTTAACTTATACTGATAAAACAACACCTTTGCTTTTATAATGGTCTTCCTTTATTGTTACCTCCCAATTTATTCTTTTAAATGAAGGAGGAATTTTCATGACACTACAGCAAAATTTATCTAACTCTATGAAAGCCATACGTTCTATTCGTAAAACATCTATCACTGAATTTTCCGAAGAAATAGGTGTATCAAGGTCGGAAGCTCAAGAAATTCTTCGTGGAAAATCTAATCCCCGTCTTGATACAATTCAGTGCATTGCTGACAATCTGAATCTTGACCCCATTGTTTTAATATCACCATCATTGTCTGAAGAACAACTTGAAATCAGTTTACTATTACTACAATCATTTGATTTCTTCAATGAGCTTTCACATGAGAATCAAGTCAAAGTATCATCCCTACTAAATGAATTTATTTCTCTTGTACAATCTCCGGATTGACTATGGGGGTATTGTTTATTTACCCCCGCAGTCTTCCACTACTCACAAACCACCTGTTCCTCTCTATTTAACTCCCTCACACATAGCCTGAACACATCTTCACAGGCTTGCTTGTAACCTTTACTATATTCTTGTAGCCTCATTATTTCTTTATTTGTTTTTTTATCAATATCCTCTTCCAAATTACTACAAATTGTATCTATAGTTTCTTTATTCATTTCTCACCTCTCATATCTTCACCGCAAAACGGACATGGTTTTAATTCAATCATTTTCTTTATTCTCCTTGTCTTACCATTTATATTTAAACGATAAATATTTTACCTTTAAAAACAACAATAGAAGTATAGATGTCTCTATTCCACAAGTCTCACTGAGATATCTGTTACCAATTCTCACTGTTTTTTTATCATATGATTGTATGATATGATTACCACTTTCTTTGTGTAAAATAGCTAATACTTGCACAAATCCATATTTTTTATATTCTTTTTCGTATCTTGTGGTAATAGCATTTTGTTCTTTGAGGATATACCCTTTTCTTTTTAACAATTTATCAATCATTTTTTCACCTCCTCTTTTTTGTGTTCTTCAATGTCAATTTCTGCTAGATATTCATTATACAAATCAGTACAACCTTGTATATACCCTTCTCTATACTTTTCTAATAGCGTTATTTGTTTATCTATGTAGTTATCTGTATTTGCTAGTAGTTGGTCGTAAATTTCACATACATTAGTTTTATTCATTTCTCACCTTTCATATCCGCACCACAGTTAGGACAATAGTTATAAAAATCATCATCTGGAAAAAATGCATCCCCACCACACAATGAGCATCTATATATCCCCTCGAACTGGTCATCATCGGATATCATTTCCCACTTCCCACGCTTCGGAGTAAATGTTTTTACACTTTCCAATGCTTCTATTGCCATATTTCGTATTTCTCCCATTTCCTCCCATGAATAAAAGGGATGTACTCTACTCAAGTTTATGTATTTAAGTGCATGTATTGCTTCATCTATTGTAAATTTCATTCCTGTTCATCCTCCATCTTTGCACCACAGTTTGGGCAGAAATTATCATAGCTTTCAATAATTACGTCCGCACCACATTCTGAACAAGTGTATGAGTGTAAACTACCATAAGCTGTAGTTAGATAACCTCCTTCATCAATCCACTTCCCATGCGTTGGCTTGACTGTTGGTTGTTCGTCTATGTCTTTTAAAAATCCTTTCATCACTTCTTTAACAAATCCTCTATAAATACTTGTGAAATCCTTGTTTATGTTCTCACAGTCTTTTTCTATAGATTTTTTAAATATATCAGCATCTATTAGTCTCATTCTTCTACCTCTTTCAGTAATTCAGGATTGTCATGGATATTGCCGATTATCACTACTTCTTCGCAAGCGTTAAAATAATCATACTCTCTCCCATAATGTATTTTCCCATTAGTAGCTTTGAAACCTGTGTCTGAATTATCCCAAACTGTAATTCTTTTATTTGCAATCCCATTAAAAACGCACTCAACAATATCCCCCTCAAATATTTTATTACCATTTTTATCATTTACACCTATATACTGCCCTACTGTTTCAGGGTCTACTTGCCCATATTTTCCTAATAGTGTATCATCAGGAGTTATAATACACACTTCATCACTTTTTACATTTAAGTTTCCATAAGACCATTCTTTTCTTGATTTTAATTTTCCTCTAAATAATATCTCTCTCATTCCTCCACCTCCTCAAGCCAGTATTTTTCGCGACATTCCCAACAATTACTACAATCAACTCCGCAATCGTTTATTACTCCTATATAATATGGGCATATCATAATAACCCCATTATCATCTTTCCTCGCATTAGGAAATATCTCCAAAATCTTATCCTGCCTTATCTTCTTCGGGTGTTCCTTAGACCATTTTTCTACCGCCTCTACTGCCTGTTCTTTGTTTTCCCTTATAGTCTCTATGCAATCTAAATCTGTATCTCTTCCCATTTCATATATCGGACAACCGTAACAAATTGTTGCATGGGATTGACACATTCTATCTTTTTCTTTTAAATATTCAACCGCATCCATCTCATTCTCCTTTCCACGGCTCCGGCTGTGGTTGCCACGCTGTTATTGTATAATCAGCTGGATTTCCAACGCCTGATAACACAAAACTATTTCCACTTCCACATCTTGCACCCTGATAAGTGAGCGGATATGAATCTCCTACCATTTTTGCTGTGACTAATACAGATTCGTATGGCTCCGGTAGCCTCTCGGTGCATGGTATCCACTCGCCTATTTTAGGTTGTTGTTTTATTACTTCTAACGCTTCTATCATTGCACACCATTTCAAATTGTGATATCCGTTTTCATCTACTCCACTGTATTCCTCTATGTATTCGTTTATCCTGTTTATCAAGTTTTTTTCATCTATCATTCCATTCCTCTTTCTTTGCTTTCTCAAAATAAAACTCTACCGTCTTTTCTTCTACGGGAACAAAACCAAAATCTGCGGCAACTTTGTATATGTAACTGTCTCGTAAGAGTTTTACTGGAATTTGAGATATCTTTTCCCGAAAACCCTCAAGGTTTGAAGCTCGTTTATAGTGATTACATCGCCTACATGAGGGCATTAAATTTTCAAAATCATCTGTACCACCACTTCTTATCGGTACAAAATGATCTACCTGCATATCTTTATAGTTGATTTTTTTGCCGCAGTAGGCACAATGTCCGTTATATTTCTCGTATACCGCTTTTCTGTCTATCATGGTGTCCTCCTATGTACTAAAGTCTTTAAAATCCGTTCCTTTTTCCATATGTGCTTTTATAACCGCTATCAATTTCTTTTCGTCTATTATGTTAGCCTCCTTGCTATTTCATATATCACGTTAACCGTTACACTGTTACCTGCCTGCCTATATAGCTGGCTGTCACTATTTACAGCTCTTGCTCTTTCAAAATATTCATCAGTAAACCCCTGCAGCCTAAAACATTCTTTAGGCGTTAATTTACGTATTCTATAACCATCAATCAGATTATTGTTTTCCTGCCACGAATTACTTGATAATGTAGGTGATATATCATGTAATCCGCCTTTGTTGTAGCCCCGCGGCTTTTGGTATATTGCAACTCCATGCCTGTCTTGTCCTGTTAGTGTAAACATAGGCTCTTCATTTTCTTTAAATCGTCTTCCGTTCTGCCTCTTTTCTGTTCTGTCGGGCGTTAGAACAGGAATTGCGTATAATCCTGTTTTTGCTCCTTGTCCACCACCTTGGGAAGAAAGTGTAACACTTATCCCTGTTGGGTCATATACTCTGTTGCCTTGACTTCCACCAATTATCTGTCTACATTCATTAATATACGTTCCTTCTGAACAGGCTGTGTAGTTTCTCGTTGTGAGAGTTTTTGATATTTGACAGTCTTCTTTAAAAGTCTTTTTACTGCTGTCTCTGATAGGAAATATTTTTCGGGAACCTGTTCCTCTAAGATGTCCGATAATAAACACTCTTTCCCTGTTCTGGGGCACTCCAAAGTCTTTGCTGTTAAGCTCCTGCCATTCGACATCGTACCCCAGTTCATCCATCGTGGATATGATGATTCCGAAAGTTTTTCCGTTTTCATGGTTGAGTAGTCCCTTGACGTTTTCTGCGAAAAGTATACGAGGCTTTCGCTCTTTAGCCAGCCGCATGACTTCAAAAAAGAGAGTCCCTCTTGTATCTTCGAAGCCTCGTCTGTTTCCAGCAATGCTGAAAGCCTGACATGGAAATCCGAAGCAGTAGCAGTCAGCTTCCGGAAGCTCTCCGGGCTCAACTCTTGTAATGTCATCTGCATACCATTCACCTTCTTTCACTTCGTGCATAGCCATATAACTTTTATCAGCGAATTTATCTATTTCACAATGTCCAACACACTCATTTCCTGCCATTTCCATACCTAATCTGAATCCGCCAATCCCCGCAAAGAAATCTATAAATTTCATCTTAAACCTCAATTCGTAAAAATTTAACTCCGTCACGTTTCCTTGCACTGCCTCTTTGTATGTAAATATAAAAATTAGAATTAGGTATTCCATATGCCCTCGCTATCTCTTGACCTACCTCCGATACCATACAAGGAAGCTCATATTTGTCTGCTGTTACTGCCATATATAAAGTCATGCTCCCTTCACCTCCATTTTGATGTCATGCAAATTCTCTTTTATATGTTTTAATTCATCTACTACCTGTCCTATGCTTTCATGAGGAATCATCAAATATCCGTTGTGATTACTCGTTATTAGTACATTATTGCCGTCAACTATGTACTCAAATATCATAGGCTCACCTCTCATGCACCACAGCCCTTGGTTCTGCGCTCTATTTGCTATCTGCTCGGTATTTAGGTTAAGTTTAGGTATTCTTACTAATGCACTCATAAAATCCTCCTAAAATGGAATATCCTCATCTGTTATGGCTGCAAATCCCTCAGGTATTCCGTTGTCCCTGTCGTCATAGTCTGATGATGACTGCTGGTAAGACTGTCCTCCGCCTGACTGCGCAGGTCTTGAACCTCTGTCTCCCCATTCTAAAAATTCTACTCTATCGGCAACTACGTCCGTCGTATATACTGTAGCTCCGTCTCTATTGGTGTAGCTTCCTGTCTGTATTCTTCCCTGTACAGCTACAAGTCTTCCTTTAGCAAGATACTTCTCGCAGTTTTCAGCCTGCTTTCCAAAAACCGTGATTTTGGGAAAGTCAGCTTTCTTTTCGCTTCCTTGCTTTACAGGTCTGTCAATAGCAACGGTAAAAGAAGCTACTACCATTTGGCTTTCTGAAATATACCTTACTTCAGGGTCTTTTACCAGTCTCCCGATTAACACCACACTATTCATCTTCTAACCCCTCCTCCTTTTCAAATAACGGACATTCAGTGCAATCTTCCCACCTGGGAAAATCACCGCGCCACTCGCTTTTATCATTACAGCAAATTTCGTTATACATATAACTGCATTCCTCCATATCTGCTATAGTTGTTATTGTACGTCCGTCTTTTTCTTCAATCCATTTACTCATTGTCTGCTCCTATTTCCGCCGCACATGCTGCATATCCAGCTATGTCTATATAATTATCAGGGTTATATTTACCGCTTGCTGTTCTTGCTATTTTTAATAATATCATCATGTGTGCAACATTTTCAGGTGATATTCCTATGCCTAAATAATCACCCCATAAGCACGCAATAACTTTGAAATTATCTTCCGGAGCTCCGTATGTATTCTCTCTATCTGTAAGAACTGCTTTACCAGCTTCCTCTAAACATTCTTTTCTATCCATTTCTCTCCTCCTGACTTTTTATGAATTTATCACACATGGCTATTACCTGTATCAACTCGGCAGCAGCATATTGTGCATCCTGTCTTATGGTTGATATTTCCTCAGTTATGTCCTCTTCGTCATTACTCATTATTGCCCTAAGTAAGTCGTAACCGGATACTTCCACAAACTCATCACGTGCTTCCGTGATTTCCTCTTGTAAAACCCCGTAGCCTTCATGGTTTGAATGAAACATCGGGTGTATTTTATTAGCCCGTTCAAGTTCTTCCTCTGCAAGTCTATCTATTTCTATCAATATGTCTTTCATTTACTCTACCTCTACAAACTTTCCGTCTTTTAGCATATAAAATGTATTTGGTTTTATCTTTTCCCCATCTACCTTTACAGCTTTTACAGTTTTAATGTGCCAGTCATAATTATCATCTTGTTCCCATTCCGCCAGTATTATATAACACCCTAACGCTCCTTTTGCCTTGCTCTCTATTCCCATGGCTATTGCGACAGATTCTTCCCCCTCTACGCTAGCGGCGCTTTGGTAACCTGTATTCGTAGCGGCGCTTCGGTC
>OBVA01000335.1_pt1 | contig 21634 bp, 25 predicted proteins | sample 1495021 | NCBI WGS metagenome assembly OBVA01 (sample SAMEA2579965, study PRJEB22360) | human gut metagenome | biome: human gut; feature: human-associated habitat; material: faeces | place: Denmark | collected 2008/2010
AGTAGCCATGCCGCAAGACCAGACTTAGGAGTTGATACTGTAACAGCCGTGACAACCATGGTTCAGAATTTACAGTTGTTGATTTCCCGAACGGTTTCGCCTTTTGAGGCAGCGGTTTTATCCATTACGCACCTAGATGTTGGTTCGACTTGGAATGTGCTTCCCAAATCAGGCTATTTTGAAGGGACGATTCGTTCCTTTAATCCCAAGGTGCAAAGAGACTTGAAGGAACGTTTTATTTCGATCATCAATCACCTAGCAGAAAGTTTAGGAGTTGATGTGGACTTTGAATGGGGGGTGACACCACCTGTCACCTATAACGATGCAGCATTGACCAAGGTCGTATGGGAACATTCGCAGGGCATAGCTGACGTCATTGTAGCTGAACCATCTACTGCAGGAGAGGACTTCGCCTTTTATCAAGAGCGCATTCCAGGAGTCTTTGCCTTTGTCGGCTCCAACGGAGCCCCAGATGCCCCTGATCTGCACCATGATCACATGACCATTGACGATGCAGCCTTTGAGGTATCGGTTCCCTATTATGTTGAGAATGCACAAGCCTTGTTACGATATTTTAAAAAATAGAAAGTGTGATAAAGAAAACCTATCACCTCTATAAAGAAAATATAATAGGCAAGTGGATTTGATTCTGATAAAATGGAAGAATAATCTTAGAATGGCATTTTGTGTGCCAATGACTAGTAAGGAGATCTTATGAATCTAAAAAAAATCATGAAATACTCTACTTTAGGTTTGGTTGCTGTGCTTGCAACTAGTGCTTTAGTAGCTTGCTCATCTGGAAAATCTTCTAGCGGCAAGAAAACCATCGAAGTTGGGACGGTTGGAACAACCAAACCCTTCTCTTACGAAGAAAAAGACGGAAAGCTAACCGGTTATGAAATCGAAGTGTTGCGTGAAGTCTTCAAAGGTTCAGACAAATATGAAGTAAACTTTAACAAAACCGAATGGTCTTCAGTATTTGCTGGATTAGACAGCGACCGCTTCCAAATCGGTGCCAACAACATCAGCTACTCAAAAGAGCGGGAAGAAAAATACCTCTACCCAAATCCTTATGCGCGCAATCCCTTGGTCTTGGTTGTACCGAAAGATTCATCAATTAAATCTTTGGATGATCTAGGCGGCAAGAAAACAGAAGTGGTTCAAGGAACTTCGACAGCTAAGCAATTAGAAGACTACAACAAAAAACATGCGGACAATCCGACAGAATTGAAGTATACGGATGGAACCATTCAAACCATTATGGCAAATCTTGCTGACGGTCGTACCGACTATAAGATTTTTGAACGGATCTCAGTGGAAGCGATTATCCGTGACCAAGGTTTGAAAAATTTGAAAGTGATTGAACTTCCAAGCGATCAACAACCATACGTTTACCCAATCATCGCAAAAGGAGATAAAGACCTTCAAAAATTTGTCAACAAACGAATCAAGGAACTCTATGACAATGGAACCCTTGAAAAATTGTCTAAGAAATACTTCGGTGGGACTTACCTACCAGACGCTAAAGATATTAAAGAATAACATTTAAAGGAGAAATTAAAATGAAATTGAAAAAAGTTCTTGGTTTGACGGCTCTTGCCGCTATTGCAACCTTCGCCCTTGCCGCTTGTGGCTCTTCAAAATCATCTGGTAAAGATGGTGAAACAACTGTTAAAGTCGGTGTTATGACATTGAGCGACACTGAAAAAGCTCGTTGGGACCAAGTCCAAAAGAACTTGGATGAAGCTAAAACAGGTATCAAATTGGAATTCACTCAATTTACAGACTACTCACAACCAAACGTGGCTGTAAAAGATGGTAGTGTCGATATCAATGCTTTCCAACACTACAACTTCCTTGATAACTGGAACTCTAAAAACGACAAGGCCCTTGTCTCTGTAGGAGATACCTACATCGCACCAATCCGTCTCTACTCTGGTACAGAAAACGGTAAAAACAAATACACTTCAATTAAAGAAATTCCTAAAGGTGGAACCATCGCTGTACCAAATGACCCAACAAATGAAAGCCGTGCCTTGTACGTCTTGCAATCAGCAGGTTTGATTAAATTGGATACCAAAGATGGAAAATTGGCAAACGTGTCAAACATCAAAGAAAATCCAAAAGACTTGAAGATCTCTGAATTGGATGCTTCACAAACACCATCTGCTCTTCCATCAGTAGATGCTGCAGTGATCAACAATACCTTCGTTCGTGAAGCTGGTGTTGACTTCAAGAAAGCCATCTATATTGAAAAGAAAGATAACAACTCAAAACAATGGTACAACTTGATCGCAGCGAAGAAAGATTGGGAAAAATCTGATAAAGCAAAAGCTATCAAGGAAATCGTCAAAGCTTATCACAAAGACAATGTGAAAAAAGTAATTGAAGAGTCTTCAGAAGGTATGGACCAACCAGTCTTCTAAGAAAGAGACTCAAGTGAATGAAATGAGGTGGAGAAGCAATTCTCTGCCTCTTATCGCGTATTAGGAGGAAGTCATGCCTGTTGCAACAGAAGCGGAACAAATCCGTAAATTTGAAAATGACGAAGTCGCCCAGCATTATTTTGAGGTTTTGCGGACCCTGATTTCAAAGAAATCTATCTTTGCTCAACAGATTGGGCTCAAGGAAGTGGCCAATTATTTAGGCGAAATCTTCACAGCTGCAGGTGCAAAAGTAGAAGTAGACGATAGCTACACAGCCCCCTTTGTCATTGCCAAATTTTTCTCCCCAAATCCAGATGCCAAGACCATTATTTTTTATAACCACTATGATACGGTGCCGGCTGATGACGACCAACCCTGGAGTGGGGATCCCTTCACCCTATCGGTCCATTATGGGACCATGTATGGTCGAGGAGTCGATGACGACAAAGGCCACATCACAGCCCGTCTTACAGCCCTTCGAAAATACATTCGAGAAAAGGGAGACTTACCAGTCAATATCACCTTTATCATCGAAGGAGCGGAAGAATCTGCATCAACCGACTTGGATAAATACTTGGCCAAGCACAAGAAACACTTGCGTGGGGCAGACCTCCTAGTATGGGAACAAGGTACTCGAAACAACCAAGGACAGTTGGAAATTTCTGGTGGTAGCAAGGGAATCGTCACCTTTGATATGGTGGTAAAGAGTGCAGAGGTGGACATCCATTCCAGCTATGGCGGTGTTGTAGACTCGGCTTCCTGGTACTTGTTAAATGCCATTGCAAGCCTCAGAGATGCCCAAGGTCGCATCTTGGTGGAAGGCATTTACGATCAGATCCAAGAACCGAACGAACGTGAATTGGCCTTGATCGAGCAATATGCCAATAAGGGACCAGCAGACGTGGCTGAAACCTATGGCTTGACTCTTCCGGTCCTACAGGAAGACCGCAAGGAATTCTTGCGCCGCTTTTATTTTGAACCAGCTCTGAATATCGAAGGGATCAGCTCTGGCTATCAAGGACAAGGTGTTAAAACGATTCTTCCGGCAGAGGCACGTGCCAAGATGGAGGTACGCTTGGTTCCAGGTCTAGATCCCAAGGATGTCTTAGAAAAGATCAAGCAGCAATTGAAGAAAAATGGCTACGATCAGGTGGAATTGATCTACACACTTGGGGAAATGAGCTACAGAAGTGATATGAGTGCCCCATCCATCTTAACGGTCATCCGCCTCGCCAAAGAATTCTATCCTGAAGGGGTTTCCGTCCTTCCGACAACAGCAGGGACAGGACCTATGCACACTGTCTTTGAAGCATTGGAAGTACCAATGGCGGCCTTTGGAATCGGCAATGCCAATAGTCATGATCATGGGGGCGATGAAAATGTGAAAATCGCCGATTATTACACCCATATTGAATTGATAAAGGAGTTAATAGCAAGTTATGAGTAAAGCAATGATTCAGCTGGATCACATTGATGTGACCTTCCAGCAAAAGAAACGTCAGATCCAAGCCGTCAAAGATGTGACCATTCATATTAATGAAGGCGATATCTATGGGATTGTAGGGTATTCCGGAGCCGGAAAATCAACCTTGGTTCGGGTGATCAATCTCTTGCAAGTGCCTAGCGCCGGAACCATTACTGTGGATGGAGATGTGATTTATCAAGATCAGGTGACCCTAAAACCAGCTGCCCTAAGAGAGAAACGTCGGGATATCGGGATGATCTTCCAACACTTTAACCTGATGGCCCAAATGACGGTCGCAGAAAATGTGGCTTTCGCCCTCAAACATTCGAAATTAAGTAAAGAAGAAAAGAATGAGAAAGTGGCCAAATTGTTAGAACTAGTTGGTCTAGAAGACCGTTCTGAAAATTACCCAGCCCAACTGTCTGGTGGACAAAAACAACGGGTGGCAATTGCACGTGCCCTTGCCAATGATCCAAAAATCTTGATCTCTGATGAATCAACTTCCGCCTTGGATCCAAAGACCACCAAGCAAATTCTGGCTTTGCTCCAAGAGTTGAATAAAAAACTTGGCTTAACCATTGTCTTGATCACTCACGAGATGCAAATTGTCAAGGACATTGCCAACCGAGTAGCCGTCATGCAAAATGGTGAATTGATCGAAGAGGGCTCTGTTTTAGATATCTTCTCCAATCCGAAAAACACCTTGACCCAAGACTTCATCACAGTCGCAACAGGAATCGATGAGGCCATGGTCAAAATCAACCAACAAGCTATTGTCAAGAACTTGCCTGAGGACTCAATTTTAGCGCATCTCAAGTACGCTGGCTCTGTGACAGACACCGCCATCATCAATGACATTTACAAACAATACCAAGTATCTGCCAATATCTTATTTGGGAACATCGAGATTCTCGATAACACTCCAGTTGGGGAATTGGTGGTCATCTTATCAGGTGAAACTCAAAATCTAGAAACTGCTAAAACAGAATTAGAAAACGCAGGCGTTGCAGTGACTATTGTGAAAGATGGGAGAAAAGCATGATCGAATTGATTCAAACCTATTTACCAAATGTTTATAAACTAGGCTGGTCTAGTCAATATGGGTGGGGAACCGCCATCTACCTGACTCTTTATATGACCGTCATTTCCTTCATTATTGGTGGATTTTTAGGCTTAGTGACCGGACTATTATTGGTCTTGACACAACCTGGGGGTGTCATCGAAAATAAAATTGTCTTCCAAATTCTGGATAAGATTACTTCCTTGTTCCGTGCGATTCCCTTCATTATCTTGTTGGCCTTTATTAACCCAGTGACCTACTTGCTCTTGAAAAATACCATTGGTCCTACAGCAGCCTTGGTGCCACTTTCCTTGGCAGTCTTTCCATTCTTTGCTCGCCAAGTCCAAGTGGTCTTGTCCGAATTGGATGGAGGCGTGATTGAAGCTGCCCAAGCCAGTGGGGCAACCTTCTGGGATATTGTGGGAGTCTACCTTCGTGAAGGGCTTCCAGATTTGATCCGTGTGACCACCGTGACCATCATTTCCTTAATCGGAGAAACTGCCATGGCGGGTGCCGTTGGTGCAGGAGGACTAGGAACCTTAGCCATCAACTATGGGAAAAATATGTTTAACAACGATGTCATCTTTGTTGCAACTCTGTTGATTCTTATCCTCATCGTTTTGGTTCAATTTTTCGGCGACTTCCTTTCAAAGAAAATCAGCCACCGTTAGGATCAGTGTCCTATGAATAGACTAAATGTGAATCAGATGAAAGAAGTTGGAGCCTTCATTCTCCTCTATTTCCTAGCGATTGGACTGGGTGTTGTCCTGAGCAATCTAGTCGATCACCAAGGAAATATGTTATACGCTCCAGCCTTCTCAGCCCTCATTGGCGGTCCCATTTACCGCTATTACCTGGAAAGAATCAAAGCCATTGGCGCTGTCTTTCTAGTTGGTTGCGTGATCGGATCCTTTTTCCTCTTTTCACGTCATGGTGCAGGAGCCTTTGTTCCAGCCTTGACAGCAGGGAGTTTTGCGGAGATGGTCGCATCAAGTGGTCGTTTTCGCTCGGGTTTGCGAAATGCCTTCTCTTTTCTTATTTTCGCCTTTGCGACGACAGGGCCCATCCTGATGATGTGGTTTTATCCGACAAGTTACCGCATGTCTTTATTGGATCGTGGAAAATCGATAGACTACGTCAATCGGGTGATGGTATCACCTGATCTAGCAACCATCACTTGGTTTGTCTTCACGGTCTTACTAGGTGCTGGTATAGGATGGGGATTATCTACTATCTTACTTCCATTATTGGACAAAAAAGGAGAAAAAGATGCACAATAATTTACTTGTTCTTCAGTCAGACTTTGGTTTGGTGGATGGAGCAGTATCGGCTATGATAGGGGTTGCTTTAGAAGAATCACCAACCCTTAAAATTCACCACTTAACTCATGATATTACCCCCTACAATATCTTTGAAGGGAGTTACCGTCTCTTTCAGACAGTAGATTACTGGCCTGAGGGGACAACCTTTGTTTCGGTCGTTGATCCGGGTGTCGGCTCCAAACGAAAGAGTGTGGTAGCCAAAACGGCCAAGAATCAATATATTGTGACTCCCGATAATGGAACCCTCTCTTTCATCAAGAAACATGTAGGGATTGTTGCCATTCGTGAGATTTCAGAGGTCAAAAACCGCCGGGCTAATACAGAGTTTTCTTATACCTTCCATGGGCGCGATGTCTATGCCTATACAGGAGCTAAGTTGGCAAGTGGCCATATCAGTTTTGAAGAAGTTGGACCAGAACTCAGTGTTGAACATATAGTGGAAATCCCAGTGGTGGAGACTGTTTTTGGGGACAATCTTGTCAAAGGAGCAGTTGATATCCTAGATGTGCGCTTTGGTTCACTTTGGACTTCGATTACTCGGGAAGAGTTCAATCATTTAGCACCCGAATTTGGGGAGCGTTTTGAAGTGACCATCTATAACAATGACATGCTGGTTTACCAAAACCAAGTAACCTACGGCAAGTCATTTGCCGATGTACGGATTGGACAGCCAATCCTTTATATCAATTCCCTCTACCGTGTTGGTCTTGCCATCAACCAGGGATCCTTTGCCAAGGCCTATAATGTAGGAGTTGGGGCTTCTTGGCATATCGAAATTAGAAAAATGGAAAATTAATAGGAGATAAAATATGAAACAAAAATCATCATTTTCAATTAAAGATGTTGTAGCTATTGGGGTTGGAGCAGCCCTCTTTGTCGTGATTGCTATGTTGCCAATCCCTGCACCCGCACCGAATACAAGTATTCAGTTGCAATATGCCCTTCAGGCCCTCTTTAGTGTAGTTTTTGGTCCGATTGTTGGTTTCTTAATGGGTTTGATTGGTCATGCCATTAAGGATGCTATGTCAGGTGGTCTATGGTGGACTTGGATCATTTCAAGTGGTTTGTTTGGACTCTTTGTCGGTCTCTTCCGCAAGCAAATCGGTGAACTTAAAGGAGAAGTGACCAAGAAAGAATTGATTCTTTTTAATGTCGTTCAAATCGTATCCAATCTTGTGATCTGGGGCTTGATTGCTCCAGTTGGTGATATCTTAATTTACAAAGAAAGTGCCAATAAAGTCTTCCTACAAGGTGTTGTGGCAGGTTCCTTTAATGCTCTGACAGTGGCCATTGCAGGATCTCTTTTGTTGATTGCTTATGCTCGGACTCAAACAAAAGATGGAAGTTTATCTAAAGATTAATCGTAAATAAGAATAAAAAGCCTGGGAAACCAGGCTTTTTTTGGTTATCGAAAATATTTTTTACAAAATGAAATATATATATTGCAAAATAGAAAATATAGTGTATAATAGAGCTATAAAAATAAGAAAGGAAAAACCTGTGGCAAAAAATCTCAAATTAAAAATGGCCCGGGTCGAGCATGATATGACCCAGGGGGATCTTGCAGATGCTATCGGGGTGACACGCCAGACCATTGGTTTGATCGAGGCAGGAAAATACAACCCGACCCTTAGCCTTTGTCTGGCCATTTGTAAGACCTTGGATAAGACGCTAGATCAACTGTTCTGGGAGTAACAGTTTTAATAATAGAAAGAGGAAGAATATGAAACAAAAGAAAGAACCAATTGTAAAAGATGAACGGACCATGCTGATTGATGGAAAAATTGCAGGAGAACTTGTCCTTGGGATGACCTTTTTTATAGCTGTATCCGCCTTTGTGAAAGCTAGTATACTGGACTTGGACCTAATAGCCTATATTCCAGAGCTCATTCTCTTGATTGTCATGGGAGCTTATGCCTTTGTGAGAAGGATCAGTTCAGGGATTGATGTTCGAGATATGTTCGAAAGAGATAGTTGGTTCAGCCGCCTTGGGTCAGGTCTAGGCTTTGCTGTGCTGATGATGGCTATGGATGTGATTGGAAAGCGAGAAGCAACGAGCTTTATGTTGAGTCCCAAGTATCTGGTCAAAATTTTATTAGAAATTGTCGTCTTTGCCATCTTGACTTATCTGCTTGAAAAGCCACTCGCTCTTATCAATCGGAAAAAACAAGAGAAGATAGAGGCAGAGTTAGAGGAGGAATAGATGAGAGTACACTTGCTGAACAAACAAATCATAGATGAACGAGAAGAAGGCTTAGCTAATAAGGCTGGAGCTGAGACGGCTGGTTTTCTGTTCCTTGCCTTAACTGTTTTTAGTGTGGGATCCATTTTTACGTCTAAGGTGGGGTTAAGTCCAATCATGGTGGTAGCCTTACTCATCGTCTCAGGATTGTATTATTCGGTTCGTTGTCAACGATTGGGTGTGAGATTTATCAATTATAGCTATCTAAATGTGATGGGAATTGTAGCAGTAACCCTTGTTCTTTCCTTGTTTATCTGGGCTCAAAATTTTCAATTAAACCAGGCTGTCTATCACTCAAATCCCTTCCATTCAAAATTCTTGCTGGTGCTTCCGATCACATTTCTCCTGAATCTTCCGATTGTATGGGGGATGAATTTCCTTTTGATGCTCCTTGCAAAAGTTGAGAAAAAACGCTATGAAGCCTATCTGGACCAGTTGGAAAAAGAAGAGTAGGAAGAAAAAACGAATAAGATCCCTTCCATTGTTAAATCTGGTATAAGTTAGATTTTTCTCTCTCATAGATTTTGAAATCTGTTTTTTTCTAAAAAATGAGCTATAATATAAAAAATTGAATATAAGCAAAATGAGGTTTTGGATGAAAAATTTAGGCTTAGTTTTTAAAACAATGAGAAAATCAAGAAAGCTATCATTAGCCGAGGCTACAGGGGGACTTTTTTCCATTTCAATGCTATCTAGATTTGAGAATGGCCAAGCAGAAATGTCTGCCGAAAAATTGAGAGAATGCTTAGAAAATATCTATTTGCAAATGGGAGAATTTGAATTTATGGTTTCGGAGTTTCAACCCTCTGAGATTGAAGAGCTGCATTGGAAGTTAACAAAATATCGCTCCCCCCTTCAAAAGCAAGCGCTAGAGATGCTACTAGCTGAACAGAAACAGAAATTTTTAACTAGTTCAAAAAAACAGTTTTACAGATTAAATACAATATGGATTAAAGCTGTATTAGCAGCATCAATTGATGAGTATGAAGTTCCAAAGGAAGATATAGATTTTTTAACAAATTATTTATTTTCTACTGAAATTTGGGCACGCTATGAATTACTCCTATTCTCAGAAACAGCTCATTTATTTGACAGTCAATTATACCTTTCCTATTGTCAAGAAATGCTAAAACGATCTTCGTTCTTTCGGCATAATAATCTAAATGACAATGTGATTCATACGATGTTAGTAAATGGACTTTTTCACGCAACTAAGGAACACAATTTTTTAGAAAGTACAATATTTGAACATTTACTTTCAGAACATTTTGCAGATACACGAGATGCATTTATGAGAATAATGGAGAAGATAGCTAGGGGTTATCATCGATTAGAAGAAGGTAATAGTAGAGGTAAACAAGAAATTGAACAAGGAATTTTAATATTTGAACAATTGGGATATCTTGAACAAGTTAATTACTTTAAAGAAGTTTTTAAAGACAAGCTATAAGTTTTGCTTATATTCAAAAAAGATGCGAAAGCATCTTTTTTTGATAGTCTAATAATAAAGGGATTAGAAAGGAGAATGCTTATGACTGCATTTGTTGAAACATTACACAAATTACCGATTCATTTACTTATCAATGCATCGTTTTACCTTTATTGTGAAAAAATTGACCTAGAGGACTTTTATCCCGTTTGGAGACGATATCTGGAGGTGATCGAATGAATCTTGTGAAAGAAAATCGATTTTTTAGATATTCGATGGTCGCAAATTTTTTTAACCAATTCGGTTCCTCCTTATATAATATTGTTTTCATTATCTATGTTGCAACGACGTTTCATTCTAAGTTATATATTAGTGTTGCAAATATGATTATCATGGTGCCCATATTTTTTCAACTTTGGATTGCACAAAAAGCAGATGAGACAGAATTGAAATCCAAATGGATCATTCGTATCGGATGGATTCAAGGTTGTTTCTTCTTCGTAATAGCGTTTCTAACTGGAAAGGTATCACTTTTTGCTTTTTCGATAATTTGTTTTTTAAATATCATATCGGATTGTTTATCTTGTTATCAAAGTAGTCTCTATACTCCAATTTTTAGTCATCAAGTCCATGAAGAGCAATTGCTTGAGGCTTATTCCTTGAATAATATTATAGGTTATATTTGTGTAATTGGAGGTCAAACTACTGGAGTTTGGATATTAAATGCGACGCATCAACAATTTAAAGTAATCGCCATTTTAAATGCGATCAGTTTTATCCTATCCTCTCTTATTTTTTGGTCCATAAAAGATGACTTAAGACACGGACAGGTCTTTAAATCTTCCGAAACTACATTTTTTAAGAAAATAAAAGCAAGTTACCAATTGGCGATTCAAACATTTAATGAGAATGAAAAAGTATCCTTTAGATGGATGTTTGTTTGTATTGTTCTCATGAATGTATTGAGTACAGCAATATCTCCGATTTTATTAATTTACTATTTAGATCATTCACTTTTTAGTTTCTCTTATGGAGAGAGTATCTTACTATTACAGATTGTTGGACTAGTGTTTGGAATTCTAGGAAATCTTCATCCAGAGGGATACTTTGCTCAAAAATCCTTAGTTTCAATCTTAAAAATGAGTACGGTAGTTCTTGTAGTTACAGGTTTCATTGGAATATTAAATTTACCATCTATTTTTATTATTCTATTAAGTGGAGGAGATGCCTTCTTAACAGGAAAATTTAATCCAAAATTAAGTGCTTTTTGGGCCAAAAGTATTCCAGAAAATCAATTAGCTCAGGTACGAACGCTTATTTCCACCGTAGTAATGGCGGCAATTCCTTTAGGTACAGTAGTCTTTTCAGCGTTAGCATCCTACTCAGTAAAGCTGAGCTGGTTTGTATTTTTTGGAATATCAATGGGAGTAATGATTTCAATTGTGTCGTATAAAGGCAAAGAAGTTGATTAGGATTCGGTACTTAGCTTTTTTCGGTCAAATAAATTGCATTCGTTTTCTTCGGAGAGTATACTGGTATAGTTGAATGAAAAATTCTGATAATTTAATCTTAGAAAAGAGAATCTTATGGCAAAACCTATTCGCGTATTACTCTATTACCTCTATACCCCCATTGAAAATGCAGAACAATTTGCGGCTGATCACTTGGCCTTCTGTAAATCAATCGGGCTCAAGGGCCGTATCCTAGTCGCTGACGAAGGAATCAACGGAACCGTTTCTGGTGACTACGAAACAACGCAAAAATACATGGACTATGTACACAGCCTTCCAGGTATGGAAGACCTCTGGTTCAAGATTGATGAGGAAGAAGAACAAGCTTTCAAGAAGATGTTTGTACGTTATAAGAAAGAGATCGTTCACCTTGGATTAGAGGATGATAACTTCGATAACGACATCAATCCTCTTGAAACAACAGGTGCTTACTTGTCGCCAAAAGAATTTAAAGAAGCCCTTCTAGACGAAGATACAGTTGTCCTTGATACTCGTAACGACTACGAGTACGACCTTGGACACTTCCGTGGGGCTATTCGTCCAGATATCCGCAATTTCCGTGAGTTGCCACAATGGGTTCGTGATAACAAGGAAAAATTCATGGACAAGCGTGTCGTCGTATACTGTACGGGTGGTGTCCGTTGTGAGAAATTCTCAGGCTGGATGGTCCGTGAAGGCTACAAAGATGTCGGTCAATTGCACGGAGGAATCGCAACTTACGGGAAAGACCCAGAAGTTCAAGGAGAACTGTGGGATGGAAAAATGTACGTCTTTGACGAGCGAATTGCGGTTGATATCAACCATGTCGATCCAAGCGTTGTTGGAAAAGACTGGTTCGATGGGACGCCTTGTGAACGCTATGTCAACTGTGGAAATCCCTTCTGTAACCGTCGGATCTTGACATCAGAAGAAAATGAAGACAAGTACCTTCGTGGTTGCTCACACGAATGCCGTGTTCACCCTCGCAATCGTTATGTAGAAGAACACAACTTGTCACAGGCAGAGGTTGCTGAGCGTTTGGCCCTTATCGGTGAGACACTTGATGGTAGCCCTGCTTAATCTGAACAAACAGTCTGAAAGCTCAGGCTGTTTTTTTATCCGAAAAGCGGGCTTGTCTTACTTGCAAAGACCCTCCAATGGGCCGTTTTATGGTATAATAGAGAACCAGAAGTCCTGACGAAGAGGAGGGGAAAATGATTTTAGAAGAATTTGATACCAATCGAGAGGCGATTATCAATCCGCAAGATCTACACGATCCGATTGAAGGATTTCCCAAAGTAGCTGTCTCTTGCTTTTCAAGGGTCACCTTTGCCCGCCTGCTAGAAAACTACGATCATGAGGTCATTGCAAGAACTTCCATGGCTAACTTTGAAGTCATTGTCTATGGGATTAGGATTGGAGACCAAGAGATTGCTGCCTTCAATGCTCCAGTAGGAGCAGCTTCTTGTGTGGGTATTATAGAGGATTTGATTCAATTTGGAATGGAAAAACTCGTTCTATTTGGGACCTGCGGGGTCTTGGACCAAGATATTGAGGCGACCTCTATCATGATTCCAACAGCTGCTCTTCGCGATGAAGGGACCAGTTACCACTATCTACCAGCTAGTGATGAAGTAGAGGTTAACCAGTCTTCGCTTCCTTTGTTTCAGGCTTTCCTCAAGAAACATCAGATCTCTCACACTATTGGAAAAGTGTGGACGACCGATGCTCCCTACCGAGAAACTATCGACAAGATGAAGCGTCGAAAGGCAGCAGGAGCTATTTGTGTGGATATGGAATGTTCGGCCGTGGCAGCCTTAGCAGCCTTTAGGGGCTTTGAACTCTGCCATTTCTTCTACGCGGCGGACCACCTCTCGGAAGAAAAATGGGATATCCGAACCTTATCTAGTCATGAGGACTTAGATAGCAAGGATCGAATTGCGGAGTTAGCCCTCCAATTTGCACTCTTATGGGAGAAGGCAAACTAAATGAAAGAAGCAATGATTGAACTGAAGGATTTTTCCTTCCAATACAAGGCACAGTCTGAACCAACCTTGAAAAATCTCAACTTAACCATTTATAAGGGGGAAAAGGTCCTAATTGTTGGACCATCTGGTTCTGGAAAGTCAACCATTGGCCAGTGCTTAAATGGGATTATTCCCAATATTTATAAAGGAACAAGTAGTGGGCAATTCCTCATTCAGGGAAAAGAGGCCTTTGATCTCAGTATTTATGAGAAATCTCACTTGGTCAGTACGGTCTTGCAGGATACAGATGGTCAGTTTATTGGTCTCAGTGTCGCAGAAGATTTGGCTTTTGCCCTTGAAAACGATATGGTGGAGCTGGGAACGATGAAAAAGCGTGTGCAGAGTTGGGCAGAACGCTTAGATTTGATGAAGCTCTTGGATCATCGGCCTCAAGATTTGTCCGGTGGTCAAAAGCAGCGGGTGAGCTTAGCTGGCGTCCTGATCGACGAAAGTCCGATCCTGCTCTTTGATGAGCCACTGGCTAATCTAGATCCCAAGTCGGGTCAGGATATTATTGATCTGATCGATCAGATTCATGAAGAACAGGGGACGACCACCATTATTATCGAACACCGTTTAGAGGATGTACTCTACCGTCCTGTCGATCGGGTTATCTTGATCAATCAAGGCCAAGTCCTCTTCAATGGTCAACCAGATGAGTTGTTGAGAACGACACTGTTGGGTGAAAATGGGATTCGAGAACCTCTCTATTTAACAACTCTTCGTCAACTCGGTCAGGATTTAGATCAATTGGAGCATCTGGATCGTCTGGAAGATATTGAGCTTACTGGTGTGAATCATGCCATTCCAGAAGCAACCTTTGCTAAAACTGGTGAAGCAGAAGAACTATTGAAGTTGGAGCAGATTTCCTTTGCTTATCAAGAAAATCATTCGATCTTGAAAAATATTTCCCTCAGTATACCTAAGGGGCAGCGCTTAGCCATTGTCGGGAAGAATGGGGCAGGGAAATCAACTCTTGCTAAAGCCATCTGTGGCTTCATTACAACTGAAGGACAATACACCTTTAGAGGAGAAGACATCAAGCAGGAGAGTGTCAAGGAACGGGCCGAGCGAGTCGGCTATGTCCTGCAAAACCCCAATCAAATGATTTCAACCAACATGATTTTTGACGAGGTGGCTTTAGGCTTGCGCTTGCGGGGTGTCGTTGAAGAAGACATCAAAGAACGTGTCTATCAAGCGCTGAAGACTTGTGGCCTCTATGAGTTTCGTAAATGGCCGATTTCTGCTCTGTCATATGGACAAAAGAAACGGGTGACCATCGCTTCTATACTGGTTTTAGGACCAGAAATTTTGGTCTTGGACGAGCCAACGGCAGGTCAGGACCAGCGCAATTACACTGAAATCATGGAATTTCTAGATACTTTGCAACAAAAAGGCCACACCATTGTCATGATTACTCATGATATGCAACTGATGCTGGATTATTCTGATCGTGCAGTAGTGGTGACAGATGGTCAAATCATTGCCGACCTGTCTCCTGCAGCATTATTTACCCGTCCAGATATTTTACGACAGGCCAATTTGAAAGAAACATCTATTTTTGCCTTGGCCAATCGATTAGGAATGGATCCCTTGGACTTAACACAATTTTATATGCAACAGAAAGGAGCAGGTCATGAATCATCGATTAGTCGGCTACCATGAGGGGACGAGTTTTCTTCACCGCCTCTCAGGTGCGAGTAAGTTACTCTTTCTTCTTTTTGTATCTCTTGCGGCCATGTTGAGTTATGATACCAGGCTCCTTCTAGGAATTGGTCTGGGTGCCTTGGCCTTGTTCTCTACTGCCCACATTCGCTTTCGGGATATTTCTTTTGTACTTGGATTTGCTCTTGTTTTTGCTTTTCTAAATGTGCTTATGGTCTATCTCTTTGCTCCTCAGTATGGTGTCGAGATCTACGGGGCAAAAACGGTACTGATGAAGGGCTGGGGATCCTATAGCATCACCTCACAGGAGCTCTTTTATCTTTTTAATCTCGCTCTTAAGTATGTCTGTACCATACCTCTTGCTTTGATTTTTTTGATGACGACCCATCCCAGTCAGTTTGCTTCAAGCCTCAACCAAATTGGCGTATCCTACAAGATTGCCTATTCTGTCAGCTTGACCTTGCGTTACATTCCTGACGTACAGGAAGAATATCAAACGATTAAATTGTCTCAGGAAGCCAGAGGGGTGGAGTTGTCCAAAAAGGCCAAACTGATCCAGCGAATTAAAGGCAATTTGCAAATCATCTCTCCCTTAATTTTTAGCTCACTCGAGAGGATTGACAGCATTTCTACGGCCATGGAATTACGTCGCTTCGGAAAAAATAAAAAGCGAACTTGGTATTCTTACCAAGCCATGAAAGGGAAAGATTATGGGATGATTCTATCAGCCATAGCTGTACTGGTTTTGAGTATTGTCCTGATTGTTCTTAATCAGGGACGTTTTTACAATCCATGGAGGTCATGACATGTCAGAAACAATTTTAGTCACAGGCGCTTCAGCTGGTTTTGGCCAAGCAATCTGCCGTCGTTTAGTTGCAGATGGGCACCGCGTCATTGGAGCAGCCAGACGTATCGAGAAATTACAGAAGTTACAAGAGGAGCTTGGAGAGTCCTTTTACCCCCTTCAAATGGATGTGACAGATCTTTCTCAGGTAGATCATGCACTTGCTAGTTTACCAGCAGATTGGTCTCAGATTGACGTTTTGATCAACAATGCTGGACTGGCATTAGGTCTTGCTCCAGCCCAGGAAGCAGAGATGGCAGACTGGTTGACCATGATTCAGACCAATATCGTTGGCTTAGCCTATTTGACACGGCAAATCTTACCTCAGATGGTGGAGCGAAATGATGGCTATATCATCAATATGGGCTCTACAGCAGGGACAGTTCCCTATCCAGGTGCCAATATCTACGGGGCATCCAAGGCTTTTGTCAAACAATTCTCCCTCAATCTTCGGGCAGATTTGGCGGGGAAGAAGATTCGTGTCAGCAACATTGAACCCGGTCTTTGTGAAGGGACAGAATTCTCTTTCGTCCGTTTTAAAGGAGATGAAAAACGGGTGGAATCCCTCTATCAGGATGCACATGCCATTCAGCCTGAAGACATTGCAAATACAGTTTCTTGGTTGCTCCAACAACCCAAGCACGTCAATGTGAATCGCATCGAGATCATGCCGGTTTCTCAAACATTTGGCCCTCAACCTGTTTATCGCGACTAACGCTCATTTCAACCAATACCTGCCGTGTTGGTTGATTTTTTATGTTTGTCTAATTTTTTGGTATAATAGATGGCAAAGTAAGGAGAATGAGATGTCAAGCGCTTTAGTCATTGGTTCCACTGTTTGTGATGTCATGGTCTATTTAGACCGTCTACCTAGTCGAGAAGGCGATGCCCATATTGATCATCAGCAATGGTCTGTCGGAGGGTGTGCCTTTAATGTTGTCAATATCTTGCATTTTTTGTCCCAAGACTATGAGTTTATCTCACCCGTTGGTTCGGGTATTTACGGAGATTTTGTAAAGAGTCACTTAAAAGAGTTGGGCATTACTTCCTCGATCTCATTAGCTGGTCCAAATGGTTGTTGCTACTGCTTTGTAGAGTCAGATGGCGAACGGACCTTCTTATCGGATCACGGTGTGGAGTATAGCTTCCAAGCAGAATGGCTCAAAGAGATCGCAACCGAACGGTTTGATTATATATATTTGTGTGGCCTAGAAGTAGAAGAACCAACCGGTCTTGCCTTGGTAGAGTCGGTTTCTCAATGCCAGGGACAGGTCATTTTCGCCCCTGGGCCAAGAGGACTCCTTATTCCGACAGACCGACTGGAAGCGATCTATGATCTTCATCCGATCCTGCACGTCAATGAAGCAGAAGCCCTTGCCTTTTCTGGATGTGATGATACTCGGAAGGCTGCTGAGAAATTGCACCAACGAACGGGTCAGTTGGTCATTGTGACCTTAGGTAAAAAAGGAGCGATTGCCTATGATGGCACCTGGTACCAAGCCGCGGGTCAGCCTGCACAAGTCGTGGATACAGTTGGTGCTGGCGATAGCCATGTAGGAGCCTTTCTAGCAGCGCGCTTAAGAGGGTTAGAAATTGAAGAAGCCCTCAGCTTTGCCAATAAAGTCTCCAGCCAAATTGTCGCAACCAAGGGTGTTCACCTTACTCAGGAACAGTACCAAGCACTAAGAGAAGAACTGGCACAAAACTAAAAAGAGAGTGAGACAGAAATCGGTCATTCGTTAGAGTTCGATTTGGTCGTCCCACCTCCACACAGTTGAGTAGGGCTGTAAAAACTGATGAAATCAGCGTAGTAGAGCCCACTCATGCTCAAACTCCAAAGACAATTGAGAGGCTAGGACTTTTGTCCCAGCCTCTTATTTGACTATATCCGCTTAGCCCTTTGTATCTTAATTTACAAGGGGCGTTTATTGGGCATTCCTGCTTTTCTTGGGTATTTGTTGGGGGTTTCTTTTTTCTTTTCTACGATAGTGATATAGCGCGGATCCCCATTTGGCAATGCATACTGTAGATTGTCTTCAATCTTGCTAAAGAGCAGGTTAAGAGCATTTTTTGCTTCTTCTAACTCTTCTGGAGCGTTACTGGCCTTGAGAGCGAGGAGGCGACCACCGACTTTTAGATAAGGAATGGTCAGCTCAGAAAGGACCTGCATCCGGGCAACGGCACGTGCAGTCACGACGTCAAATTGGGCACGAAAATCCTTGTCTTGCGCAAAGTCCTCAGCACGTCCATGGTAGAAATGAACACCACTCAAACCTAACTCTTCAGCCAGCAGATGGAGAAAGTTGATGCGCTTATTGAGGGAATCAATGATGGTTACATCTAGCTTAGGAAAAAGGATCTTCATAGGAAGGCTGGGAAAGCCTGCACCAGCCCCAATATCCAAGAGACGAATCGGCCGATTTTCAATCAAACCTTGCAAAATCGGTGCGATAGAATCATAAAAATGCTTGAGGTAAACCTCGTCCTTTTCAGTGATGGCAGTCAGGTTGATCTTTTCATTCCATTCAACGAGGAGCTCAAAATAGCGTTCGTATTGTTTTTTTTGATGTTCGGTTAATGAGTAGCCGAGATCGGCTAAACGTTCATAAAATTCTTCTGTTTTCATGATATTATTTTACCACAAAAGAAGGGAAATTTGATATACTGGTAGAAAGAAATGAAAGGAATTCAATAATATGATTTGGATTATTCTTGGGATCCTAGTGGTCCTTGTGTTATTGGTAATTGGAGTTTACAACGGTTTGGTTAGAAGCCGGATGCAAACTCGCGAAGCTTGGAGCCAAATTGACGTGCAATTGAAACGTCGGAATGACTTGCTTCCAAACTTGATCGAAACCGTCAAAGGCTATGCAAAATACGAAGGCGATACACTTGCAAAAGTGACGCAACTTCGTCAACAAGTCGCTCAAGCAGCATCTCCTGCTGAAGCGATGGCAGCCAGTGATGCTCTTTCCCGTCAAGTGGCAGGAATCTTTGCGGTAGCTGAAAACTACCCAGACTTGAAAGCCAACACCAACTTCATGCAATTGCAAGAAGAATTGACCAACACAGAAAATAAAATTTCTTATGCGCGTCAATTGTACAACAGTGTTGCAAGCAACTACAATGTGAAATTGGAAACTTTCCCAACAAATGTAATTGCTGGAATGTTTGGCTTTAAACAAGCCGAATTCCTTCAAGTGCCTGAAGAAGAAAAGGCAGTACCAAAGGTGGACTTTAGCGGATTAGGAGACTAATATGCTGTTTGACCAAATTGCAAGCAATAAAAGGAGAACCTGGATTCTCCTTATTGCTTTTTTCATACTCTTGGCTCTCATCGGAGCAGCTGTCGGCTATCTTTGGTTGGGCTCTTCTCTTGGTGGGATTATCCTCGCCTTGATCATTGGTGGAATCTATGCCTTTAGCATGATCTTTCAATCGACTGAGGTCGTCATGCGGATGAACGGGGCGCGTGAGGTAACGGAGGATCAAGCTCCTCAGCTCTACCACATTGTCCAAGACATGGCCATGGTAGCCCAGATCCCCATGCCTCGGGTCTATATTGTAGAGGATCCGTCCATGAATGCTTTTGCGACGGGTTCCAACCCTCAAAATGCTGCCGTTGCAGCCACGACAGGGCTTCTAGCGGTCATGAACCGTGAGGAACTCGAAGCGGTCATTGGACATGAAGTCAGTCATATCCGTAATTACGATATTCGTATCTCCACGATTGCAGTTGCCTTGGCCAGCGCTATCACGATGCTCTCTAGTATTGGTGGCCGGATGATGTGGTGGGGTTGGCCGTAGACGGGATGATGATCGAGAAGGTGGTAGTGGATTGGAAATTATTATCCTGATCCTTTCCATATTAGCGATTATCTTGGCTCCTTTAGCAGCAACCTTGGTGCAGTTAGCCATTTCTCGTCAACGGGAGTTCCTAGCAGACGCTTCAAGTGTTGAATTGACACGGAATCCTCAAGGGATGATCAATGCTTTGTTAAAGCTAGACAATAGCGAACCGATGCAACGACATGTCGATGATGCGAGCAGTGCTCTTTTTATCAACGATCCAAAAAAAGAATCCGGTTTGCAAAAACTTTTTTATACCCACCCGCCAATTGCAGAGCGCGTGGCACGTTTAAGAAAAATGTAAAGAAAAAGGCTGGGCAGTTTTTGCCCAGCCTTTGATGTTTGATAGAGATAACTGTAGGACGCAGTGGTTGCTTTGTCCAAGCACTACTTTGAGATGGGGGATAAGATTTTCCAAGAAAATTTCCTAAGTCTTTGTTTCCTTTATCAGTACCCTCCAATAGTCTTACCGGTAATTTCAATTACGTCCACTTTTTTCTCTCATTAATTGGACATAACCCTTTGTTTCTATTTTTGAATTTAAAAACGAGAACTCTCCGCACATTTTATCATAAAAATGATTATAATCTTCTTGAGAAAAATCTCCTAAAATCTCTATTTCAAGATAAAATCCAAGACCATCAATTTTATCTAGATTAATCGTTTTATTTTCTAGAGCGTTATGATAAGTCTTTCTATATTTACTTATTGTGAAGACATTTGAAAAACCAGTTTGCAACATCTTCCTTACAAATTCTAATTTTTCAGACTCCAACTCTATTTCACTTTCATTCCACATTCCTTGTTTTATCGTATCTTTTCTTGTGAAAATACATGATACATTGTCATCTTCTTGACGAATCCTGTATATAAAACTTCCTACCTCATCATTTTCAAATTCTCTTCCTTTTGCTTTAAAATATTCATCAACTTGTTTATTTTCACACTTAAATTTATATTGTTTTTCTAAGTATGAGATAGCCTTATTATAATCTCCCTCATCATTGAGTGAGAATCTAGCTTCTAATTCATTCATTTATTTTACCTCTCAATTCTTCAATGGATGGAATCTCTTTAAATCCACTCAGTCTATAGTAAGCTGCTAGAGATGTTTTATAAACACAAAGCCTAATGTTGTAATTATCAAGCAAATTTTTTAATTGTATTCCATAAAAACATATACTGCATCTGCATTTTTCCTAATTATACAATATATAAATATATCATACAAGTGTTTTTAAATCTATCTTACTAATTTATTTGCTAGACAAAAGGACGGTGCCGAAACCGAGAATGGCAAACATTCCCCAGGCAATAGGAAGGCTCCAGATAGCGAGACCAGAGAAGAGGGCTGTTCCAAGTGGCATAGCAAAGCTGACCATCAGTCCCAAAAAGCTAGAGGTAGAGGCTAATTTTTCAGCTGGCAATTTGCTCATTAAAAGACTGGAAACTTTTGGATTGATTTTTGCAACAAGATAACCGAGGAAAGTGACAAGCAGAAGGCAAAGGATATCCCAGCGAACCAGAATATTTGTGAGCCCAAGCATGGTTAGGCCACCTGCAATCCACAGTAGGATATGATGGAGCGATTGTTTGGAAAAATAGTCATGGGGTGTCAGACTAGCCCAGACCATACTCAGGATAGTGACAACTTCAAGGACGAGGAGGGACTGGCTATAACTGAAGTGAAAGAAGGGATGATGGAGAAATTGAAGATTGTAAATCCCAGAAATGGATCCGCCCAAAGCATTGATGAAAACTAAGGATAGGAGAATTCTTACCATGTTGTGAACCTCTTCATCTGCAAAAATAGTG
>OBVA01000338.1_pt1 | contig 21473 bp, 16 predicted proteins | sample 1495021 | NCBI WGS metagenome assembly OBVA01 (sample SAMEA2579965, study PRJEB22360) | human gut metagenome | biome: human gut; feature: human-associated habitat; material: faeces | place: Denmark | collected 2008/2010
GATGGGCTGCACTGGTCGGGGTCCTTGGTGCCGAGCTTGTCGCCCGAGTCTGCCTCGAACTTGTCGACATCCACCGCGTTGACGCCCAGACGCCACACAAAACCGTACTTGCCCTGCGCGGCCTCGGGCAGGTTGTCGACGGTGCCGCCGTATTCGGTCGATTCACTCGAGGAGTTACCCGTAGTAAAGCCGGCGTTGGCACCAAAGCACAGGCCGCCAAACAACTCGTGCTTTGCGAGCTTCGCGCCCATGACAACGCTGCCGTTCAGCGTCAAGCCGAGCTCGAGCTCCTGCTCCTTGCCCTCCTCGACTTCGATGGTCTGCTCAATGCTCGCCCCCGACTGCGCGGCGGCGCCGTTAAACCCATCGTGCGTGTAGGCGCGCGTTACGCCAGGCTTGCCCAGGCCAAAGGAATCCCCAACGGGAGTCTCGCCGTTGAGCGTCGTTTGATAGGTTCCGGGTTCTCCCGACCGGTTGGTCAAAAAGTAGCTGAGCGGCGTCATATTGTGCTGTTTGGCAATGCGGTCATAGGCCTCGACATTAACGACCGAGGTCTGCGCGCCGAGCGACACGGGCGCCGCCATCACGCCCTTGCCACCAGTTTCCTCATTTTCGATCTCATACTCGTAATAGACCATCGGAATCGTGTAGAGCACGGCCTTGTCACCCTCGCCGGCATGCGACTCATAGCTTACGCTTGCGCTGACCGTGCGCTCGCTCCGGTAGTCATAGCATCCCTCGGCGGCAAAATCGACTGAAGCATTCATCGCGACCAGGGGCGGACCGGTCTGCACCTCGACGGCAACGCCCAACTCGGCGCCAATGGTATAGCCCTGGGATGTCCCCGTGCCCTTTTCCTCTCCGTATGACGTGCCGCCCAACACCAGATAGCCGTATGCCTGCTCCAGATCCTCAACATAGGGCGCATCCTGCAGCACGGCAAGCACGCGCGGGTTGGTATAGACCTTGCAGCGGTCCTAGTACGTGATCTTGACGCTGTCGTTGTCGACATCGGGCAGCGCGAGCGAGATAAATGTGCCGTAGGTAGTGCCGCGACGGTTGCTCTCGCTAATCACCTGCTCCTCGCCGCGGCGCACCTTTCCGTTCTCGTCGAGCGAAAAATGCGAGGCGGTCATCCAATAGTAGTCATCGTTCTTGCACAGGTCCTCGTCGCGGTGCTTGCCCACCACGGCGATAAAGCTCTCGTTATAGCGGTCCGAACCCGAGACGCTGCCCGCCTTGACGTCGCTGATCCACACCTGTTCTATACCCTTGTGGTCATGCTTGTTGCTGCTGTTGTATTGCTGACCGCTCATGCTCATGGTTCCGACCATGGACCCCAAGCCCTGAGCCCCGCTCTGCGCCGTGTTGCAGGCAAAGTCGCGGAACACATCGCCGCCCACGAGCACCTCGTCAACCGCCAGCTGCTCGGACAGGCCGTCAAGGTTGGCAGTGGCAAGGGCAATAGGCGCCAAGGTGCACGGATAGCGCTTATCCTGAGCGCTATCCTTCCATGCGCTGTTGGGCACATGCATCAGCCCATAGGAGGCGAGGAGCCCGTCTCTGTATTCCTTACAATCGGCAAGCTTGAACTCGCCAGACTCCGAGTCAAAATACGCATAGCGGTACAGCGCGCCGTACAGCCCCTTGCTGCCGTCAGAAGCGCCGTAATCAAAAGCGCTGCGTTGCCAGTCATAGCCCGCAAGAATAAGGCCCGTGACGGTTTCACCCGTCTTCTTTCCTTCTTCATCGTAGGCGGCAAACGTGCCGAACGTCGCATTCGCAGCGACCATGGTCTTGCCGTTCGCGGAGAGGGAGATTGCGCCCGCGTCGCCCAGAGCATCGACATGGACGAGCGCACCCTTGGATGCATCCCACGAAAACAGCTCGCAATGCGTCGACTTATCAATATTCTTCTTGCCGTAGGGTGCCGAGACCACGATGGCGAGGTCATCGCAAAAATCGCGATCGAGGTCGCCGGCCGCTAGCGAAACGACAGGAGCTGACTGAAGCTGCGTCCAGGAGTCGTTCCCGCCCTTGTTGTGCGTGGTGTAGTCCGCGGCGTTACCGGCATCGATCTTGACGACGCTTTGCTTCCAGTTGCCGCCCTCCAAGTCATACATGTCGACTACAGCCTTGCGCACGCCGCTCTCGTCGACATAGCAGCCCGCGTAGACAAAAAGCTCGTCGACGCCGTCGCCATCGACATCGCCCGCCTCGACATCAAAGACGGCGTCGTGCTCTTGCAGGTAACCGGCATCCAGGTACTTAAAACGGCCTTCGTACATCATATTAGTGTTGACCGTCACCGGCAGGTGTGTGTCGAGAGTGCGCGTACGCCCGTTGCTAAACGAGTAGAGGACCAGCTCAACCTTTCCGGCGTATGACTTGCCGTCAATCGTCGTGGAGGAACTGTCGCCGTAGGCACGGAGCTCGGCAACGCGGCTCTTTTTGCCCGTGCTGGCGTCGCTGCAGAACTCAACACTCGTGGCGTGAATGCCCGAGAAACCGTTGTTGTCGTTGGCGAGTACTGTTGAGGACTCATTGTTGCTTAGGTACGACCAGGTGCCGCCACCGTAGTCGCTATGCTTGTAGAGATCGCTGTTCGTATCGAAGTTGTTGACGTTTTGCCAGAACTTTGCGGCGCCCCACACACTTCCATAGCCATCGGTGAGTTTGCTGCTGCCGCCAATGTCACCGCGCTCGACGTTCTCGAGCTTGTCGCGCAGAGTGTAGCGATTGCCATGGCTACCGTTAGCTGCCATATAGACCTCGCTGCGCGTGGCAAACGTCGTGGGGGTATCAGTGGAATAGGGGCCAACGGTATCGGCCGGAATGTCCTCGCTCGTGCCCAGACCCAGGGCTTGATAATCCTGCTCGGTCATATCGGTGATTGCGGGCGCGTCTGCCGCCTGGGCAACCTGGGGCGTGGCCGTGAAGCAGGCGACGCTCGTGGCGATCAACGCAGCAAGCGCCGCCGTCCCAACAAGCGGGATTTTCGACAGCCTACGGATACGGGGGTGTGGAACGTACATGAGGGACCTCGCTTTATTCGAGTGGAGTGGACTCATTTTTGCAAATGATACATCCGATGCCCGATATCACGTGTCTCATTTTCGCCAACGGCGTGTCTCATTTTTGAGAATCCGAGATGCCGCGGAAATCTTATCCCAGCTCAAAGGCCATTTCTGGGATGTATTTTCCGTCGAGTGCCTCATCGGGAAACTGCATCCCATTTCAAGCGTCGATTCTGGGACGCATTTTCCCCTTAGACCCTCAACCGGAAACCGCATCCCACTTTGAGCGCAAATTCCGGGATGCATTTTCCGCTTGAGCCTCATTGGGAAACGGCGTCCCACTTTGAGAGCTGATTGTGGGATGCATTTTCCGGTTTTGCTCTCATTGGGAAAATGCATCCCGTTTCTTGACCGAATAATGGGACGCAATTTCCCGTTGGAGCGCCTTTGGGAAAGTGTGTCCCACTTCGACCGCCCAGAGTGGGATGCACTTTCCGCAAAGCACCTCAACGGGAAACTACGTCCCATTCCAAAGGCAAATTCCGGGACGCATTTTTCGAAAGCCTGCCCATCCGGAAAGCCCGTCCCACTTTGGACGCATCCGGGCACGGAACCATCGACCTATCAGGCCTCCCATCAATAAAGAGGCGTCCTCCCGGACGGCGGGGCACGAAGTTCATCGCGAGTTCCGCACGCAAAGAAGGCCACTTAATGTGGCCTTCGTCTTGCGCAGGACTGCCCGAGCAGGCAATCAAATATATTGCGGGCGGGCACGCGGCCCAGTTGGCTTTACGACAGCGCAATACCGCCAAGCCAGCCCCAGCGCACGCCAGAGCCAGTGCCATAGAAGCTAATAAACGAATCGAGCGACTTAGACGTAATGGCACCCTCGTTGCTCATAACGATGCCGCCGCCAACGTAGATACCCACATGACCGTAGATAAGGCCCGGAGCACCCGTGCCGCTGTGCGAGGAATCGGCCACGATCATGCCCACCTGCAGCGCCGAGCGGTCGGAGCTATAGCACCAGGCGTTAAACATGTCGCACGCATTGCCTCCAAAGTAGCCAACGCCGGCGTTACGGAAGACATTGGTGACCCACGCCGCGCACCAGTTCTGACCCGGCGAAGGCGTGGAGTAGCACGCGTTGACGACAGCCTGCTGCTTGCCCGAGCCGGCATTCTGCTGCGGAGTTCCGGGCGCGTACGATCCACCACCCGAGCTCGAGCCACCCGAGTAGGAATTGTTCTTGTTCGCGGCAGGCCCGGGGGGGGGCACGCCCCCCCCGCGCGCGACCGCGACAGCCTTCCTAGCGGCCTCCTCAGCCTGGGCGGCAGCGAGGATCTCGGAATCGCGCTGAGCCATGAGCTCCTTGACGTCGTCGGAAAGACCGTTCAGCACGGTCTGGACTTCTTGCTGCTTGGCCTGCATGTCCTGCATCTGGGCAGTCTGCTGGTCCTTGAGCTTCTCTAAGTCGGCCTTCTGCGACTCGAGCTCGGTCTTTTGCGCATCGAGCTCTTCCTGGATGGTCTGAATGTCCTCGATGGCGTCGCGGTCGCTCTTGTTGATCTTCTCAACGTAATGCGCGTTGGCGACGAGTTCCTCAAACGAGCCAGAGGCCAGCAGCAGCGACAGGATGTTCGTGCCGCCGGACTTGTAGCTGGCGGCCACGCGATCGGAAAGGTCGTTACGCTTCTTCTTGAGCTCCGACTTCTTGGTGTCGATCTGCTCCTGGGTGTCGTCGATCTGACCCTGCACACCTTCGATATCGCTGAGGGTCTGGGCATTCTTGTTGGCGAGCGCCGCGTACTCATTGGCAATGCTGTCGAGCTGAGCCTGGACCTCGTCGAGCTGGGACTGGGCGGCATTCAGTTTGTCGGTGGTTTCTTGGCTGGCCTCAGCCGCATGGGCGCGGGTGGGCAGGCCAAAAAGAACAGCCGCGGAAGCAGCGCCGAAAAGAGCCTTGAGGGCAGTGCGGCGCGAAAGCTCCTGCGTAAAAATGGAATCGTTGTTTGGTGACATATGTACTCCGTTACATGCTTATTTATATGTCGCTCAACTCAAACATATTAACGCACATCGCGCTTGTCCCAACTATTTCCACGAACGGCTGGAAAAGCATGGTCAGCGGCTCGCAAATACGTCCCACACCAAAGGCAAGAATTATGCAAATAACACCATATGAGTACGTTAACATCATTCCTCTGGTTTTCCTGACCCGCGTGTTTTGGGCGCGCCCAGCTGCGCTATACTCCCCTCAAGAAGTGTTCCTGATTCGATAGGAGACTACATGTCCAAAGCACTCGACCCCAAAGACACCTGCGTCCTCGTTACCGGCGGCGCCGGCTTTATCGGCTCGCACACCGTCGTTCAGCTGCTCGAGGGTGGCTACCAGGTTGTCGTCGTCGATGACCTCTCCAACTCCAGCGCCGTTGCCATCGACCGCGTCAAGACCATCGTGGGCGACGAGGCCGCCAAGAACCTCACCTTCTACGAGGCCAACGTGCTCGACCGCGATGCGATGAACAAGATCTTCGATACCCACCAGATCGACCGCGTCATCCACTTCGCCGGCTTTAAGGCCGTTGGCGAGTCGGTGAGCAAGCCCGTCGAGTACTACCACAACAATATCGAGAACACCCTGGTGCTCATCGATGTCATGCGCAACCACGGTTGCAAGTCCATCATCTTCTCGAGTTCTTCGACCGTCTACGGCGATCCGGACAATCCGCCCGTCACCGAAGAGGACCCAAAGAAGCCCGCGACCAACCCCTATGGTTGGACCAAGTGGATGATTGAGCAGATCCTCATGGACGTCCACACCGCCGACCCCGAGTGGGACGTCGTGTTGCTCCGTTACTTCAATCCCATCGGCGCCCATCCGTCGGGCCTGATCGGCGAGGATCCCAAGGGTATCCCCAACAACCTGGTGCCTTATGTCGCCCAGGTCGCCGTCGGTAAGCTCGAGGCCGTTCAGGTCTTTGGCAACGACTACCCCACCCCCGACGGCACCGGTGTTCGCGACTACATCCACGTGTGCGACCTGGCATCTGGTCACGTTGCCGCCCTTAACTGGATGAACGGCAAGACCGGCGTCGAGATCTTTAACTTGGGCACCGGCACCGGCACCTCGGTACTCGAGGTCGTCGCCGCCTTCTCCAAGGCTTGTGGCAAGGAGCTGCCCTACGTGATCCGCGAGCGCCGCGCCGGCGACATCGCTGCCAACTGGTGCGATGCCTCCAAGGCCGAGCGCATGATGGGCTGGAAGGCCCAGTACGACATCGCGGACATGTGCCGCGATAGCTGGAACTGGCAGAGCCACAACCCCAACGGCTTCGCCGACGCCGAGTAGCAAAAAACCTACATACCGCTCTTGCCCCGATCTCACGTTGTGAGGTCGGGGCTTTTTCATGGCATGTAACCATTCGCCGAAAATCGACCAACTTTTTTATCTTGCCTGTACATGTTTAAACAACATGTTTTACAATAGGCGTATCGAATCAGAACATCGGAGGCGGACTGCACCCCCATCGGCAGTCCGACCCCACAACAAGAAGGTTGGTGAGCGCATTCATGGAGCGTGCAAGCGGCGTCCTCATGCCCGTCTCATCTCTGCCCGGACCATACGGAATCGGCGGCTTTGGCTGGAATGCCTACGACTTCGTCGATTTTCTCGCCTCGTGCAAACAACATTACTGGCAGATTCTGCCCCTTACGACGACCAGCTATGGCGATTCGCCCTATCAGTCGTTCTCGGCCCGCGCAGGCAACCCCAACTTTATCGACTTTGCCGAGCTTATCGAGGCAGGGTATCTGGGGCAGCGCGATATCGATGGCGTGTATCTGGGATCCGACCCCAGCAATGTCGACTACGGTGCTATCTTTGGCGGCCGCCGTCAGATTCTCGACCGAGCCGCCGAGCGCTTTGCTGCCGACAAGCCGGCCGATTTCGATGACTTTATCCAGGCCAACGAGGACTGGCTCATCCCCTACTGTGAGTTCATGACCGTCAAAGAGGAGTGCGGTCTCAAGGCGTTTTGGGAGTGGCCCGCGGAGCTCCGCACCCGCGGCGAGGCTTCCGCCAAGGTCTGCGCCGACCATCCGGCGCGTATGCTCTACCACCAGATGACGCAGTACTTCTTCGATCGCCAGTGGAGCCGCCTCAAGGCCTATGCCAACGAGCGCGACATTCTCATCATCGGCGACCTGCCCATCTATGTCTCGCGTGACTCCGTCGAGATGTGGGCGACGCCTGAGCTCTTTAAGATCGACGCCACCGGCAATCCCGTGAGCGTCGCCGGCACGCCGCCCGACCAGTTCTCGGCCACCGGCCAGTGCTGGGGCAACCCCATCTACGACTGGGACGCCATGGAGTCCGACGACTTCTCCTGGTGGGAGGGCCGCATTCGCGCCGCCCTCGACATGTACGACGTCATCCGCCTGGATCACTTCCGCGGCTTCGAGGCCTATTGGGAGGTGCCGTTCTCCTCGCCCGATTCGTCCTACGGTTCGTGGACGCAGGGTCCCGGCCTCAAGTTCTTCAAGACGCTCGAGGAAAAGCTCGGCACGCTGCCCATCATCGCCGAGGACCTGGGCTTCCTCACCCCCGGCGTCATCGACATGCGCGACAACTCGGGCTTCCCCGGCATGAAGATCCTGCAGTTTGCCTTTGAGGGCACCAACTCGTACTACCTGCCGCATAACTACATCGCCAACACCGTCGCCTATGTGGGCACCCACGACAACGAGACGGCGCGCGGTTGGTTTGAGGGAACGGCCACCCCGCGTCAGCGCGAGCAGGCAGCCCTGTACACACATCAGCAACCCGGCGAACCCATGGCAGATGCACTCAATCGCACCATCGCCGCCAGCGTAAGCGACACGTGCATCTACACCATGCAGGACCTGCTCAACTTGGGCAACGAGGCGCGCATCAACACCCCTGCCACGCTGGGCGGCAACTGGACCTGGCGCATGCTCGACGGCGCCATCACCCGCGAGCTCGAGCACAAACTCACCGACTGGACCGAGACCTACTTCCGCATCCCGTCGGAAGCCGAAATCGAGCTTCCTCAATAGGAGCCACCGCGCCCGACCCCTCCCCACCGTGCGGACGCGCTTGCTTTTCCCGTGCGAGGCCACCCCAATCCCCTCGCGCGGGCTTCTTATGAATTGCAGACATGAAACAACCCATCACAGGAGAAAACATGCCCCGAATTAACCTCATGGAACTCGCCGAGCAGTCTTTTGGCACCTCGCTCGAGCAGCTCGACGACCGTCGCATTTACAAGCTGCTGGTCAAACTCGTGCAGGAGCGCTCCGCCGCCCGCCCGCTCAACAACGGCAAGAAAAAGCTCTATTACATTTCCGCCGAATTTTTGATCGGCAAGCTGCTCATCAACAATATGATCGACCTCGGCATCTACGACGAGGTTAAGGACCAGCTCACCGCCGCAGGCCACGACCTCAACAAGATCGAGGAGTTCGAGGCCGAGCAGTCGCTCGGCAACGGCGGGCCGGGTCCGCTGGGCGCCTGCCTGGCCGTAACTCGGCAACGGCGGCCTGGGCCGCTTGGCCGCATGCTTCCTGGATTCCATCGCCACGCTGGGCTTGACCGGCGATGGCGTGGGCCTCAACTATCACTACGGTCTGTTCCGTCAGCGCTTTGTCGACAACCAGCAGAAGGCCGTCCCCGACGAGTGGCTCGGTGAGCAGGACATCCTAGTCGACGATGACCGCTCCTACACCGTCGAGTTCGGCGATTTTGCCGTTACCTCCAAGCTCGTCAATATCGATGTGCCCGGTTACGGCCAGCCCACCAAGAACCGCCTGCGCCTGTTCGACCTAGCGAGCGTCGACGACGGCCTGGTCCCCGGCAGCTCCATCGACTTCGACAAGACCGAGATCGCCAAGAACCTCACCTTGTTCCTCTACCCCGACGATTCCGACGAGCAGGGCCGCCTACTTCGCATCTACCAGGAATACTTCATGGTAAGCAACGCCGCCCAGCTCCTGATCGACGAGGCCATCGAGCGCGGCAGCAACCTGCACGATCTGGCCGACTACGCCGTTGTCCAGATCAACGACACGCACCCCACCATGGTCATCCCCGAGCTCATTCGCTTGCTCACCACCGAGCATGGCATCGAGTTTGACGAGGCCGTGACCATCGTACGATCCATGGTCGCCTACACTAACCACACGATTCTTGCCGAGGCGCTCGAGAAGTGGCCGCTCGCCAGCCTGCAGAAGGTCTCCCCTGCCATCGCCGACATTATCGTCAAGCTCGATGAGATCGCGAAAGCCGAGCACGATGACCCGCGCGTCGCCATCATCGACGAGCACGACACCGTCCACATGGCTCACATGGACATCCACTTTGGCTTCTCCATCAACGGCGTAGCCGCCCTCCACACCAAGATCCTGGAGGACACCGAGCTTCATCCGTTCTACGAGATCTATCCCAAGAAGTTCTCCAACAAGACCAACGGCATCACCTTCCGCCGCTGGATCCATGGGGCCGACCCCGCGCTCGCCAGCCTGCTCGACGATGTGATCGGCACCGACTGGCGCAGCACCGGCGATCTGAGCAAACTCGCCAAGTTCGCTGACGACAAGGACGTTCTTGAGCGCCTGGCCGCCACCAAGGTCGAGGCCAAAGCCATCATGCGCCAGTTCATGGCGCTCGAGCAGGGCGTGACCATTCCCTCCAACGCCATCATCGATGTCCAGGTCAAGCGCATCCACGAGTACAAGCGCCAGCAGATGCTCGCGCTCTACATCATCTGGAAGTACCTCGATATCAAGAACGGCAACAGACCTAAGCACCCCGTCACCATCATCTTTGGCGGCAAAGCGGCGCCTGCCTACACTATCGCGCAGGACATCATCCATCTGATCTTGACGCTGTCGCAGTGGATTGCAAACGACCCCGACGTGGCTCCCTACCTGCAGGTCGTCATGATCGAGAACTACAACGTCACCGCCGCCGAGCGCGTGATCCCCGCCGCTGATATCTCCGAGCAGATCAGCCTGGCCTCCAAGGAGGCGAGCGGCACCTCCAACATGAAGTTCATGCTCAACGGCGCCCTAACCCTGTGCACGCTCGACGGCGCCAACGTGGAGATTGCCGAGCTCGTGGGCGACGAGAATATCTATACCTTTGGTGCCTCGTCCAAACAGGTCGAGCAGCTCTATGCCGACGGCACCTATGACGCCGGTGTGCTCTACCGCAAGCCCGGCATTAAACTGCTGGTGGACTTCATCACCAACCCGGCCTTTATGGCGACCGGCAACGTCGAGCGCCTGCAGCGCCTGCACGATGACATTAAGGACAAGGACTGGTTTATGGCCCTGCTCGACATCGAGGAGTACATCCAGACCAAGGAGCGCGTGCTGGCAGACTACGAGGACCAGGACGCCTGGATGCGCAAGGCGCTGATCAACATCGCCAACGCTGGCACCTTCTCGTCTGACCGCACGATCTCCCAGTACAACGACGAGATTTGGCACCTGAGCTAATTTCGTTTCCCTTACCCATCCTCCTGAGAAACGGAGTCGTGGCAACACGGCTCCGTTTTTTATGCCCGCACGTTACCCTGTGACCCGACTCGACCGAAGAATCTCGATCTGTAACATCTACTCGGTAAAAACGGTCCCAGCTGTTACAGATTGAGACATACCGGCCCCTCCCCTTGGGTTTATCTCGATCTGTAACATCTAGCAGCTGAAATTCACCTTTGGTGTTACAGATTTAGATGAAATGGTTAGCTCAGCGGAACCGTCTCGATCTGTAACATCTAACGTCCGAAATCAGCCTCACCCGTTACAGATCGAGACAAACGACCGGCCAGACAGCCCCCGACACAAAGAAAGGCTCCCCTCTCGCCCAGTGGACGGGAGGGGAGCCTTATATGTGACCGCGGCAAAAGGATGGCAATACCGCAGTCGCCCAAAGGGAGGGCCTGGATGCACCGGGCCTAGATAAGGTTCTTGCCAGAGACCTTATCGAAGAGGTGGGTCGCGTTCTTCTCGAACTTGAACCAGATGGTGTCGCCAGCCTTGAGCGCGCCCTTGGCCTCGAGGTCGACGACGGGGATAATCAGGACAAACTGGCCGTCGGGAGCGGTCACGTGGACATGCTCGGTCGAGCCCATGAGCTCGGTCACCTCGACGGTACCCTGGAGCGCGCCCTCCTCGCCCTTGTCGGCAAGCAGAATCTGCTCGGGGCGCACGCCGGCCGTGATCTCCTTCACGTCGCCGCCGTCCCAGTTGAGAGCAAGCTGAGCGCAGGTCTCGGGGGCGAGCGCCACGTTCATATCCTCGGTCTTGACGGTAAAGCCGTTGCCCGAGCGCACCAGCTGGGCATCGAAAAAGTTCATCTGCGGCACGCCGATGAAGCCGGCGACGAAGATGTTCGCTGGATGGTTGAAGACCTCCTGCGGCGTGGCGATCTGCTGGACGACGCCGTCCTTCATGACCACGATGCGGTCGCCGAGGGTCATGGCCTCGGTCTGGTCGTGGGTAACGTAGATGAACGTACCCTTGATCTCGTGACGCAGCTTAATGAGCTCGGCACGCATCTGGTTACGCAGCTTGGCGTCCAGGTTGGACAGCGGCTCGTCCATCAGGAAGACCTTGGGGTCACGCACGATGGCGCGGCCGATAGCGACACGCTGGCGCTGGCCGCCGGAGAGCGCCTTGGGCTTACGGTCGAGGTACTCGGTAATGCCCAGAATCTCGGCAGCAGAGCGAACCTTGCGGTCGATCTCGTCCTTGGGAACCTTCTTGAGCTCGAGCGTAAATGCCATGTTCTCGTACACCGTCATATTGGGGTACAGAGCGTAGCTCTGGAACACCATGGCGATGTCGCGGTCCTTGGGCGCCACGTCGTTGACACGCTTGCCGTCGATGAGCACATCGCCCGAGGTAATGTCCTCCAGGCCGGCGACCATGCGCATCGTCGTGGACTTACCGCAGCCAGAGGGGCCAACGAGGACGACGAACTCCTGGTCGTGAACGGTGAGGTTGAAGTCCTCTACAGCAAGCACACCGTCCTCGGTAACCTTGAGGTTGTGCTTCTTCTCCTCGGTCTTCTTCTTTTTGCCAAAGAAGCCCTTCTTTTTTGACTCGTTGTTGGGATACACCTTCTGAACATGTTTGAGAACGATCTCGGCCATGTCTCTACCTTTCGATATGCGGCGCCGCGCTGAGGGGCGCCGCAGAAACTTGCAAAACAGTTACGGCATCAGCCCTTGACGGCACCTGCCACCACGCCGTCGATGATGTACTTCTGACAGAGGATGTACATGATAACGATGGGGATAACGACCATCATGATGCAGGCCATCATGGGGCCGAGCTCGACGTGGCCGTAGCCGCCGCGGAAGTACTGGATCAAGATAGGAATGGTCTTGTACTTGGTGGAGTCGAGCGTAAGGTAGGGCAGCAGATAGTCGTTCCAGACCCACATGGTCTCGAGAATGCCGACCGAAAGATAGGTGGGCTTCATGATGGGAAGGACGATCTTAAAGAACACCTGGACCGGGTTGCAGCCATCAATCATGGCCGCCTCCTCGATCTCGAGCGGGATGTTCTTTACAAAACCGGCGAACATAAAGACCGCCAGGCCCGCGCCAAAGCCGAGGTAGATAAAGCAGATGTTGAACGGCGTGTTGAAGCCGATGCGGTCCGCCAAATTGGACAGCGTGAACATGAGCATCTGGAAGGGCACGACCATCGAGAACACGAACAGGTAATAGAAGAAGTTCGAGATCTTGTTGTTGACACGAACCACGTACCAAGCGCACATGGAGCAGCACACCAAGATCAGCACGACCGACGTGACCGTGATGATGAGCGAGTACATAAATGCCGAGGCAAAGCCCTGCTCGTTAAGGGCGTGCATGTAGTTTGCGAGGCCGTTGAACGTCTCGGGCGTGAGAAGATCGAATGCCGTGGTGGTGCTGATTGCGGTCGCTTTCTTAAAAGAATTAAGCGCAATCATGAACACGGGGTAGATCCACGCGAGCGACAGGATCGTAAAGAAAATCGAGAGCGCGCGGTTGATAACCTTATCGCGTTTCATTACTGCTGCACCTCCTTGGACCTCGTGGCCTTAAGCTGGATCATGGAGATGGCCACGACCAGGATGCAGAAGATAACCGCCTTGGCCTGACCAATGCCCTGCCATGCGATACCGGCACGCGAATAGAACGTGTTGTAGATGTTCAGGGCGAGCATCTCGGTGGAGTGCGCGGGGGCGCCGCCGGTAAGGGCGAGGTTCTGGTCGAACAGCTTAAAGCCGTTGGTGATGGACAGGAACAGGCAGATGGTGATGGTCGGCATCAGGTTAGGGATCTTAACCTTCCAAAACGTCTGCCATGCCGTAGCGCCGTCGACCTTGGCGGCCTCGATGTAGTCGGACGGAATGGACTGCAGACCAGCGATGTAGATGATCATCATGTAGCCGACCTGCTGCCACAGGGTCAGGATGATAAGGCCCCAGAAGCCAGCAGCAGAGTTAAGGGCGATGAGCTGGGCGCCCACGTTGGAGAGCAGGCAGTTGATCAGAATCTGCCAGATGTAGCCCAGCACGATGCCGCCGATCAGGTTAGGCATAAAGAAAATCGTACGGAAGATGTTGGTGCCCTTGAGCGCCTTGCGGGTGAGCGCCTGCGCGATGGCGAGGGCGATCACGTTGATGAGCACCGTCGACAGGAAGGCAAACGCCACGGTAAAGAAGAACGACGTGGCAAACTGCGGATCGGACAGCGCGCGCACGTAGTTCTCGATACCGACAAAGTGCGTGTTGTTGATGGTAATAAACTGGCAGAACGAGAGATAGAAACCCTGGATAAAGGGGATCACGAACCCGATCATAAACGCCAGGCACGTGGGCAGCATAAAGAGCGGCCACCAGCGCTTGAGTGCTTTGCCCATAGAAGGGTCCTTTCAATATGCAGGGGGCGGGCAAACCAACGTCTGCCCGCCCCCTGTCGCTAATCAGATAGCTTGGGCAGCAACTACTTACTCGGAAGCAGCCTTCTCGGTCTTCCAGCCATCAACGAAGGCGTTCTTGACGCCGTCCCACTTGGTGTTGTCGGCAGCATAGGCAATCAGAGCCTGCTTGAGGTTCTTCTTCCACTCCTCAGAGGGGATGTAGACGAAGTCCCAAGCGACGGTCTTCTTGCCGTCCTTAGCCATGGCAACGGCCTGCTGCGAGAAGACGTTGGTGGTCTCCTTAGCGCTCTTGAACGGGGCAGTCAGACCCATCTTGTCAGCGATGATGCTGGTGGCGGTGTCAGAAGTGACGCACCAATACATGAAGTCCTCGGTGGCCTTCTGGGCATCCTCGGAAGCCTGGGAGCTGACGCACCAGTAGTTCTCGCCGCCGGAGCACAGGCCCTGGTTCTCCTCGCCGTCGACACCGATGTAGATCGGCATCATGCCAATCTGATCGTCGGTCATGCCGGCCTTGGTGAGGTCAGAGTAAGCCCAGGAGCCGTTCTGATAGAAGACGGCCTTGCCGGTTGCGAACTCGTTGGTGGCGTCGTCGCCGGTCTTGGAGGCAAGCTGCGAAGGATCGCAGGTGGAGTCGGTGATGTACAGGTCGAAGATCTGCTTGAAGTTGTCGAGATACTCGCCCTTGATCTCGTCGTCCTCCTGGTTGTGCTCCTTCTCGAACTCGTAGTAGAGCGGGAGGTTGGCGAGGTGGGTGGTATAGCGCCAGCTGGAGGAGTCATCCATGCCGGCGGAAGTGAAGGCACCCTCAATGCCAAGCTCGTCCTTGCGGGCCTGGATGTCGTCGGCGCAAGCCTTCAGCTTGTCGAAGGAGTTGATGTCCTCGGCCTTGTAGCCAGCCTTCTCGAGCAGCTGCTTGTTGTAGATGATGCCGTAGCTCTCCTGGACCCAGTCGATACCCAGATCCTTGCCGTCGGACTGCAGAGCCAGGGAGTCGTCAATGAGCTCACCGCGGAGCTTGGTATCGGACAGGTCGGCGCAGTAATCCTTCCAGTTCTTAAGACCGGTGGGGCCGTTGACCTGGAACAGGGTCGGAGCGGAGCTCTTGGACATCTCGGACTTGAGCTTCTCCTCGTAGGTGTTGGAGGCGGCGGTCACGATCTTGACCTCGACGCCCTTCTCCTTCTTATAGGCCTTGGCGATCTCCTTCCACTCCTTGTCGACCTCGGGCTTGAATTGGAGGAAGTAGACCTCGGCAGCGTCACCAGAAGCAGAGGAGCCGGAGCCGGCAGAACCGCCGCAGCCCACGAGACCCAGACCAAGAACCGCAGCCGCGGAACCAGCAAAGCCCAGGAACTGCCTTCTGCTCATTTCGTTCTTCATTACAATCCACCCTTTCACACCGTGGCGGCACCCTTTGCCGCCGCCTTCGGAGATTGGCTCGGGGACTTTGCCCCTTTTGCTGATTTGTACAATACGCTATTTGGCTAGTTGTTTGAACAAGTATTACTAGAGCGGTAGAAAAACTTCGGTGAACGGTAATTTCAACTTGATACTTGACAAGTTTTGTATAAACAATTATTTGTTATGGAATGCAGAGAAAACGCCCGGTCAAGCCGATGCATCGTCGGTTTGACCGGGCGTTTTCTCTTTGAGGGCATGAGTCTCGTCAGGCTGCGAGCTAGCCGGTTATCGCTTGGAGTTGACGCGGTAGTGGAAGATCTCGGGATGCGTGCGGGCATGCGTGACCTCGAACAAGATGCCGTCCGAGGTGTACGACTGGCTCTCCATGACGGCAACACAGTTGTATTTGCCAAGGTCAAGATAGCTGCAGTCCTCATCGTTGGCAAGCTCGACGCTCACCGTACGGCGACTCGCCATCACTTTGACACCGCGCTTGTGCTCCAGATAGTCGTAAATTGACTTTGCGGCGATCTCGGGCGTCAGGCCTTTGGCAATCGACTCCAGAAAATAGCCGTGGTCCACCTGGCGAGCGCTACCGTTAAGGCTACGGACGCGCACCACGCGAATCAACTCCTCGCCCACCTTAAAGCCCAGGTGACGAGAGAGTTGCTCGGTGCAGACCAGATGTTCAAAAGACTTAACGTCCGTCGATGCAACGGCATTGTTGCGCTTTGCGAACTCGCCAAACGACTCAACCTCTTCGAGTGCGCCCAACATGTCGGTTTCGCCCTTAAGCCAAATAACGCGCACGCCCTTGCCGTGTATGGGCTGCACAAACATCCCGTCGGCCAGCATGCTCAAAGCGCGGCGGACGGTATTGCGCGTGCAGCCAAATTCCGCGGTCAGCTCGGCTTCGGTTGGCAGCATCTCCTGAAACGCATAGGTCCCATTAATGATGCGCGAGCGTATTTCTCGGTAGATTCCTTCGTATATCGCTTTTGGCATTGTTTCACCTCTACATTATTCATTTCCGGCTAGGCACGATAGCATTTCTTAAAGTTGTTTAAACCGAATATCGGTAAAGCGACAGGATTTAACCGTTGACGGTTTCTGTCATGCCCAAATCGGTTTCGCTCAAAACTGCCGGTACGACAATCGTCTGGTCCTCTACAATGAATCCATTGTTTAAACGTTTCCCCACGCGCAACGCGCCTCGATATTCGGAAGGCAGAACATGCTGCAAAAAATCCAACGCTTTGGCGGGGCAATGTTCGCGCCCGCCATGCTGTTTTCTATATCAGGCCTCATGGTCGGCGTCTCCGCTCTCGCAACGACTGCGGACATCGTCGGCGATCTCGCCGTATACGGAACCCCTTGGTACGTTTTCTGGGCTATCATCCAGCGCGGCTCGTGGACGGTCTTTAAACGCCTCCCGCTCCTTTTTGCCGTAGCGCTGCCCATCGGTCTTGCCCAAAAACAACCGGCTCGTTGCTGCCTCGAGGCTCTCGTCGCCTATTTTGCCTACTGCTTCTTTTTGAGCGAGATCATTAAGCTGAGCGGAGACAACCTTGGACTTGAGTACCCGTCATCTTTGACCTCCGCCAGCGGTATCACCGTCATCGACGGCATCAAGACGCTCGACACCGGCATTATCGGCCCGCTGGCGGTATCGACCGTCCACTCTGGGCCCGCGGGGGGTATCGGCAACCGTCATTGCCATCCATGACCGCTTCTACGATGCCAAGGTTCCCGATTGGCTCGGCACCTTCTCGGGCTCCTCGCTGGTCTACCTCATCAGCTTTTTTGCCGTGTTTGCCCTTGCTGCTATCTCGGCCGCCATCGTGCCCTACGTATACGATGTAACCGATACGCTGCGTCACGCGCTTGCAGGCGTCGGTCCCTTTGGCGTGGGCATCTTTGTCTTTTTAGAACGAGCACTCGAGCCCTTTGGCCTGCACCACCTGCTCTACATGCCGATCTACTACGACAACCTGGTCATTAACGACGGCATCTACGCCACGTGGAGCAGCTTGCTCCCCATCCTCTCCCATAGCACGCGCTCCCTTAATGAGCTTGCGCCGTGGGCCGGTTTTACCGCCACCGGCTGGGTCAAGCTCTTTGGCCTTCCTGCCATCGCAGCTGCGTTCTACTCCACCGCAAAACCCGAGCGCCGCTCCGGCCTCAGGGTCATCCTTGTTCCCGCCATCATCGCCTCGGTGGTTTGCGGCGTTACCGAGCCACTCGAGTTTCTCTTTATGTTCACCCACCCCGGGCTCTTTTTGCTCTACGCCGTCTTATCGTCTTGCCTTGCCACAACCATGAATCTCTTTGGCATCGTCGGCATCTTCTCAGGCGGCCTCATGGAGATGGCAGCCTTCAACTTTATCCCGCTCATGCGCACGCATGCCGGTGCCTATCTTTTGGCGCTCGGTATCGGCCTTGCCTTTAGCCTCATCTTTTTTGTTAGTTTTCGAGCACTCATCTTGATCTATGACCTTAAGACGCCGGGCCGCGAGGATCATGTCGCCAATCGCGCGGCAATCGATCATTTAACGGGAAGCGGCTTTGCCAAAGAGCAATCTCCCAATGACGAGGCCAATAGTCGATCCGATCAAGATCACGTCCTCGCTGAGCGGGTAATTCAGCTTTTAGGTGGCGTTGGCAATATCGTGGGCGCAACCAACTGCGCCACGCGCCTGCGCGTCGAGGTCGCAGACCCTTCCATCGTTGCAGATAACGCGTCGTTTGTCGCGGTGGGCGCCAAGGGCCTCATCATTACGGGCAAGACCGCCCAGGTGATTATCGGCATCTCCGTTCCCCGCGTTAAAGAGCATTTTGACCAGATCATGGGCCTCGAGCCGGAATTTGTGCCCACCACCTCGGCCTCCCCTGCCGCCAGCGCAGCCCATAAGCGCGGCGATATCTGCTTCTTCGATATCGACGGAACGCTCGCCTGGCAAGACCCCAGGCTCGCCCAAGACCTTCCCGAAGACGAGCGGGACCTCTCCCCCTATCCCAACGAGGCAGTTTCGCAGGCAATCCGCGAGTTTGTCGCCAACGGCAACATGGCCTTTATCTGCACGGGACGTACCCTCAGCTGCATCCACCCCAAACTTCTTGAGCTGCCCTGGACCGGCATCGTCTGTCTTGCGGGCGGTTACGCCGAGATCAACGGACACGCAATTCGCGATCTGTCGATGACGCCCAGCATGCTGCAGCGTCTTGCCCCCTACCTTGAGCAATCGGGCGAGGTCATCCGCTTTGAGGGCCTCAACGGCGTCGTGCGCATGAGTGCCGATGCCCCCGATGCTCCCGGATACGCGCGCACCCTGGGCGACGCAGTCACGCAGCTGCAACATTACAGTGTCTACAAGATCTTGATGTCTACATCGCTCGCCAACCACATCGCTCAAGATAAGGCACTTGAGCCGCTGCTGTGCTTTAACGAGCTCGAACTCGAGGTAACCGAAATCTCGCCCCGCGAATGCACGAAGCGCGGGGGCATCCAGTCTGTACTCGACGCCCTCGACCCCCACCACGGAACCGTATACGGCATTGGCGACGCCAGCAATGACGTCTCGCTGATGAACGCCGTCGATGTCGGCATTGCGATGGGCAACGCACCGGACTATCTCAAGGATAAGGCCGATTACGTGACCGACACCGTCGATCACGACGGTGTCGTTGCGGCGCTCGAGCATTTTAGGCTGATTTAGGCGCGCTCCATCAAACGCACGCCCGTTGTCCTAAATCGCCAAAACTGCCGCGCCAAACGCCCTAATGTGGCAATATGTTGTCTGCATATTGCACCAATGCAACCTCAGAAAGAATGCGAGAACCCGTGTCCAGTCCGTTTACCAGCTTTTTAGCCCAGTACTTTGACCAGATTAACGACTATCTGGCCACGTTCTTTGACGGACAGGCGACCTCTACCGATATCGAGCGCTACCTGTACGAGCCGCTCTCGGCTTTTACGGCCAACGCCGGCAAGCGCCACCGCCCGCTTATCTGCATGCTCGCCGCAACCGCAGTGGGCGGTAGCTTTGAGAGCGCCCGCAGTGCCGCGGCAGCCATCGAGCATTTCCAGTCGGGCGCGCTAATCCACGACGACATCGCCGACAACGGACAGCTTCGTCGAGGCAAGCCCTGCATGCACCTTACCGAGGGCACGGGGCTTGCCATCAATTGTGGCGACCTGGCGCTCACCATGGTCACCAAGACGGTTCTCGACGACCCCACGCTGGAGTCCGACGTGAAGCTGCGCGTGCTCCACGAGCTTACCGAGATGATCGTCCGCACCATCGAGGGTCAAGCACTCGACCTGGGTTGGGTCCGCGACGGGCGCTTTGATATCTCGGTTGATGACTACCTGGACATGGCGACGCACAAGACCGCGTTTTACAGCGGAGCCACGCCGCTTGCCGCCGGAGCCATTATCGGCGGCGGCAACGATGGGCAAATCGAAGCGCTGCGCGCCTTTGGCCTGCACACGGGCCTCGCCTTTCAGATTCAGGACGACCTGCTCAACCTTGTCGGCACTAAGGAAGCCGCCAACAAGGACTTCCGCACCGACATCACCGAGGGCAAGCGCACGCTTGTCGCCGTACACGCCCTCTCTGATGAGCGCCACCACGACGAGGTCGAGGCGATTCTTTCCTCAGGCACCGATAATCCCGCGCAGCTCGCACGCGCCGTGGAGATCTTCCAGGAGACCGGCTCCATCGATTACGCCCACACTTACGCGCTCGACCTGACCGCTAAGGCCAAAGCGGCCATCGAGAACGTTGAGCTTGATCCGCACGCACGCGAGCTGTTCCTCTCCATGGCAGATTTCTTTGTGGAGCGCCTTAACTAACGGGGGTTATAAAACCTGTCAGCAGCGTATTTAGGCACAACTTGCTACACTGTTGAGTGCATGTTTATGCATCCCTTTGCGTTGTCTATCCGACAGACGCTCAAATAGTACGAATGGTACGCCGAAAGGGGTTCGTTCATGGAACCTATTACAACGGGCATGCAAGGAGCAGCCGTCGAGGACGTGCAGTCTCGTCTCCTGCAGCTCGGCTACACGGTTGATGCCGCCGGAGTCACCGACAAATACTTTGGAGCCACCACTGAGCAGGCCGTCAGCACCTTCAGGCTCGACAGCGGCCTTGCTGCCGGTCATGCCGTCGATATCCCCTGTTGGAGCGCCCTTGTAGACGCTTCGTATAAGCTGGGCGACCGCACCCTCTATCTGCGCATGCCCAATTTCCATGGCGCCGATGTGCAGGCCCTGCAGCGCGCTCTCAACGTTTTGGGCTTTGCCTGTGGCGAAGACGACGGCTACTTTGGTCCGCATACCGAGGCCGCTCTGCAGCAGTTCCAGGAAAATGTCGGCCTGTTTGCCGACGGCATGGCCTTCCAGGACACCTACGCCTACATCAACCGCCTGCACCATGTGTGGGAGGGCAAGCCCTCGGTCACCGAAGCCGAGTCCCGCATCGGTTTTGCTCGCGCCGCCAACGTGCTCGAGCGCTTCCAGATTGCCGTTATCGGCGAGGACCCCATCGCACGCAGTGTTGCGTCGCGCATGTGGAATATCGCCACGGCAACGACCGACAACAGCGGCATGATGCTCTGCGACTCCGAGGTCCCAACCGACGTTGACCTGGTGCTCGAGATCGCAAGCGACGAGCTGCCCGCCGACGCCGCACCGCGCGCCACGATTGCCCTCGCCGAGTGCCACAACCTGGCCCAGCGCATCCGCACTGCCAATGTCGCCGCGCAGCAGAAGCCGGCTCGCATCCGCATTGAGCTCACGGGTATGACGCGCTACAACGGCACCTTCACGGCCAGCGACGCGCAGACGCTCGCCGTACGCCTACTCGACGGCGTTTGCGATGCCCTCGCAGATTAGGTAAACTAAACGAGTTGCTTTTGGGCAACACCACACATTGGGACGTAGTTCAACGGTAGAACTCCGGTTTTTGGTGCCGGCTGTTGGGGGTTCGAATCCCTCCGTCCCAGCCATTAAAATTGAGCGCCCTGAGCCCATAACGGCCCAGGGCGCTTTCTGGTGGGCAAGCGGAGGGATTCGAAGGCCACATT
>OBVA01000341.1_pt1 | contig 21262 bp, 18 predicted proteins | sample 1495021 | NCBI WGS metagenome assembly OBVA01 (sample SAMEA2579965, study PRJEB22360) | human gut metagenome | biome: human gut; feature: human-associated habitat; material: faeces | place: Denmark | collected 2008/2010
CTTTCCAGGGTATTCGATTCGGCATCACCCTTTTGGAATACAACTCGCGTATCTTCATCGATATATTGATAGAAATCATCAATATCTACATTTGCCGTTTCTAACCACATACTAAGGACTGTAATCCAGTCTTTCACAGTGGTTGGTGCAGAAATAAAAGCATATTCGCTTTCATCAGTGCCAAAACGAAGATCATCATACTCAATACTATAATTTTCTTGGCTTGAAACGATACGATCTACAAGGCCTTCATCATTTACATCTACAAAAATCATGTACACATAGTTATCGCCACTTTCATAAGAAACGGTTAAACCATGACGACCCTCGTGAAATAGCGCATCCTCCTCATACACATCGGTAATATGCATCACCTTGCACGTAACAGGCACATTATCAGCCTTGATGGACTCAGTCATAGAGGACAAAAACTCAACAGTTTCATTGCGGTTTCGTCCAATGATACCACGGCCTGTAGACATATACTCACAATCTTCACTTAGCATATGTTCAATACCGTGAATATCTGCGGATTCAAGAATAGATTTTATCAATAAAAGAGCTTGTATTTCAGTCATTCTACTTCTCCAAATGTTTTTTAACTATATCTTCAATATCAGCAATATCAATATTACCCTTGAACTTCTCAGGAATAGTAACTAATTTAATATCAGTTAACATATTACGAAGTTGCTCTTTAGTATAGGGCATATTCGTATCATAATTTAATACACTAGTGAAATTCGTTTTTCCATCTTGTGTATAGAATAACATCATCCCCTCTTTATTAGCCTTTTCTTGTTCCACTAAAATGCCTGGCACACCATCATTCCATACAATGCGTTTAGCAAAGTAAACATAACCCTCAGGCGATTTAACCGAATTAATAATCACCTCATCCAAAAATCTACTAAGCTCAATTGAATCTGCACTGCTTGCCTTATCTACCGTTTCTACATAGACAGTGTGAGTTATACCAGAAGGGCTTTTATAAGACAAACCATTTTGAACATCTCTTACAGAACCTATAACTTTTGCATCATTAAGAATACGGTAGATAAAATTTTCACCCTCTTTTTTCGTTGTATGAGAATATGCATCACTATCTGTTAGTGGTTTTATAGATGGTAGCACGTAATTAACAAGTATGGGACTGATTACCTGTCCCATATTCTGTTTGGCCTCAGTCAAACCTACATGATATCGAATAGTTGAATCATTAGGCAAAGCAAAGTTCAAATTAGAATAAAACTGAGCTTTATTATTTTTCTTAATTTTACCATATAAAGAATCCCAGTAACTATCCGTTAACCCTGCATACGAAAAACTTGCACCATGAATATCTTTAGGTTTATAAGAAAATGATCCAAACTCTTTTATGTTTGTTGGTCGTTCATAATCTTTACGTAAATCTTCTTCCGTAATCGAATCAAATGGCTTTCCCATGTAGTCAGAGCTTTGCCAATTCTGTTTATTTTCAACAATTAAGCCTATCGTCATATCATGTGAGAAAAGTTCATACGCTGTATATTTATCAGTTATATTATTTTTCTGCACTTTATAATAACTTATATAGGGTACAAGAAAACGAATTCCCTTTCCACTATGATCAATAATCTCTGTTTGTCCCTCATATATATTAAGAGGCCCTACATAGCTTTCTCGGATAACTGTTTCAGCCTCTTTTTCAGATAGACCATTATCTATATATAGCTGCTTAGTTTCATCATACCGCTTATTCTTTTGAAAGTCTCTCAAGGCTCCCTCTTGTATGCTTTTAATTGAAGAATCACTATGTATATAACTTTCATAAGCATTTACAGGAATTCTATGATCAGCACCGGGAATATTAACATCAACAGCCCCTACTAAACCAGTAATTAAGCTGATATATACTGAAAGTACTATTGTTTTACGAATCATTTATCTCTCCAATTTTAAAATTCCCAACTATAGTACGTTAATTGTAACATAGTCCAATTTTTTATGAAAATTTTCTCCGTCTGTCATATAATAGAATAGTTAATAATTACATTTGGAGGCCCCTATGAAATATACTACCATCGTTTTTGATTGCGACGGCACATTACTCAATACAGCTACAGATTTAGCCAACGCCGTAAATCATGTACTACGTACACATAACTTCCCTGAAAAATCTCTAGCAGAGGTAAAAGCAGCACTCGGTAATGCAGTAACAAATTTAATGCGTCAGTGTCTCCCAAGTACAGTAGCTGATCATGAATTAGAGCCATACATTGAGGAGTTCAAAGCTTACTATGGTGAGCATTTAAAAGACACAACAGCCCCTTACCCAGACATCCTAGATATGCTTGATGAATTGCGTGAGCAAGGTTATAAATTAGCCATCGTATCCAACAAAATCCAAGAAGGTGTAACACCGCTCAATAAAGAGTACTTTGGCGATCGTTTACCTGTTGCCATCGGTGAAAGACCAGGATTACAACGTAAACCTGCTCCAGACACGGTGTTACAAGCCTTGAAGGAATTAAACTCTCCCCCAGAAGAGTCTATCTATGTAGGTGACTCTGAAGTTGACGTAGCTACTGCAGAAAACTCCGGTCTACTTTGCATTGGTGTTACATGGGGCTTTAGAGAAGAATCTCTCCATCAAGAACTAGGCGTAACACATATTGCACGCAAAGCAGAAGATATTGTAAGCATTGTTGGAAACTTAAATAAATAATAATTTCCTTTAGGTAAAAGCATATTATAATAGTTTGAAAACTATATAAACTCTTGCACAATAAAAGAGGTTCCTAATGGTCACAAGTTGACTCATAGGAACCTCTTTTTAATTTACTTTTACTATACCCGTTCAGCTAAATATTACAGACTGACTAAATACATTAGGATAAACAAATATGGGCGTCTGATCAAATACACCTTATTTATAACTAAACCGCGCATCCATAATCATCTGGCGCAACTGCTCAATGCGAACACCATTTGGTAGCTTGTCTCTATAAAACTGCAACTTATAATAGTAACGAGTATCTTCATAATCAGTAACTAATACCATATCCGTCCTATTATGTAATGGCCAGCCATACATAAATTCGGCTAGTAAACTACGCACACCATCATTATCGACCTCTGTTACATCATACTTAATAGGCAATACCATCTTTGCAGTAGGTTCAGGAACCGTTCTATCTTTAACAATTTTTTCAATCTCATTATCTAAGGTCGCACTTGTATTATCAATAGTTCTAGCCTTCACATGCATGAAGACACCATCAGAGGTTCTAAAGGCTCTGCCATCTATATCTTTAGTTTCCCCTTTAGTCTCTACAGCATCCTTCAATACACGGAACTGATACGGTCCATAAAACTTGGTTGCTGTAATAGCATCTAATTCTTCATCATATTGGCCATTATGTACATTCGTAACATGTATGATAGGTCTTATATCCACTGCTTGTGAAAGCATTGGTGCTACAAAACATAAACCTAAAGTCAATAGCATAATATAACGTTTCATATGAGTTTCCCTCTCCCTAAAAACTATTATCTTATTTGTATTGTAACATAATTTATCTATCCTATAATAATAATTACAAAGCGAAAAAGGTTCCTATTGGTCACCTAGGTGACTATTAGGAACCTCTAATCTATTTACTTTTATTATCCACAACACTATATTGAACTTGAGGCCTCTAAATGGGTCCAGCCTTTGCTAATCTTCTAGAGATTGGCGGTGATCAATATGAGTACATTCAAAGTGTTATCATTAATGATTTCCTTTGGCATACTTGTGGCGACCATTATCATGGCAGCTAAATGAATTGACATCTAGCAAAAGTTAGCTTTTCACAGAATTAGGCTATGAAAAAAGGCCCGACTGTGAAGTCAGACCGTTTCTTCAACATTAAATTCTAGAAGCGAAGTCTGGCGACCAAACCATTTATGCCTCACTTTGATTTAAATTATATCATATCTAAACAAGGAAAGAAATCCAAAGATTTCTTTCCTTGTTTTCAATTATAAATCATCATAATGCATACGATAGTGACTTAGATCACCGACAAGATGTCCTTTCAATTGCTATATTTGTAATATATTCCTACTGGGCTGACGGATACGTAGAATTGACTACATGCACAGTAGCACACATCGTGTGATAGCCGACCGTCTGGGCAAGCTTTTGTTCAGATGGTCTTTTTTATTGCCTTCTCGTAACAAATGCTTCTTTATCTATATCTGAGTATCTCACCTATATGAAAGGAGTTTTCTTATGAGAAATCGTTGGTTTATTGCATTAGCAGCCATTGGTTTGCACATATCCATTGGTAGCGTATATGCATGGAGTGTACTCACACGTCCTATTATGGCAGATATGGGTTTTACTTTATCGCAAACAACATGGACATTCTCATTAGCCATTTTAATGCTCGGACTATCTGCGGGCTTTCTTGGCTCCTTTGCAGAAAAAATTGGCCCCAAGAAAAGTGGACTTCTCGCTATGTTATTCTGGGTAACCGGATTATTGGGTACGGCCTATGCACTTAGCATACACAATCTTACCTTACTCTATCTCTTCTACGGCATCATCGGTGGCATTGGACTAGGCATTGGTTATATAACACCAGTTTCTACGCTCGTGAAATACTTTCCAAATCGCCCAGGATTTGCTACTGGTTTAGCTATTATGGGTTTTGGGTTTGCTTCTCTCATTGCAGGGCCTCTTATGCAATACCTTGTAGCTCAGGTTGGATTGGTGGATACATTCATTATACTCGGTGTAATCTATCTCGTAATTATGGGCGCCTCTTCTCTCTATTTGAAAGCACCTCAACCAAAACACTCAACTCGAACTACTAAGGATAGATCTACCATGTACGTTCATACCCATGGCATGCTAGCCAATGATGCCATGAAAACTTGGCAATTCGGTGCCCTTTGGTGGGTATTCTTTATTAATATTGTGGTATAGGCCTACTATCCTTAGCGTCCCCTATGGCGCAAGAAGCCATTGGTATGACACCTGCAGCAGCTGCATCACTGGTTGGTATCATCGGTATCTTCAATGGTGGAGGGCGCATTGCATGGTCTACGATTTCCGATTACCTTGGGCGAGCACAAACTTACATACTATTCTTTATGATAGAAATCGTCGCATTCTATCTACTCGCCCAGACCAATAGCGCCCTAACATTCCAAATTTTAATTCTTCTCATTATCACATGCTATGGCGGCGGGTTCTCCTGTATGCCAGCATATCTAGCTGCCCTTTATGGTATACGTCAACTTTCTACCATTCATGGTCGTATTCTAACTGCTTGGGGATTGGCGGGCATTGCAGGCCCTATGCTCGTATCATACTTTCACGAAGCAGGATATGGCTATACTACTGCACTAGAATGTTTTGCTGCTCTATTTGTATTAAATACAATTATTGCTATAATCTTAAAAATATACAGTAAACGAGGACTGCATAACTGATACGTACTGCCAAATAAGGGAATCTCCCTAGTTGCTATCATATTACAACTAGGGAGATTTTTTACTTATGTATATATTTTTTACAATTACTATTAAGATATGATCGAATTATAATAGTCGATTACATCCTTAAGATTTATGTATTCCTCACGAATATATAGACCATCAATGTGTTGTCTATCAACATGTACAATAGTTTTTCTTTCACCCGATGTAGGTATAACTAAAGCATTTTTAATAATGGCATTTTTATATTTGCCTCGTAAATAATAGTAATAAAACGCTTGCTTATAATTAAATGCATTCACATCATTAAAAAAATACTTGGAATCAAATAATAAGATTAATGGTTGACTTCTACCAGTTACAATTTTTAAGTAATGATCAAACTGTATCGAAAATCGACTACGTTCATCTTTTTTACGTTGCTCGATATCCATGTTATCTGGTTTTATTATATTTAGCGTACTAGGCTGTGGCTCCGTTGTAATTTCATAATCATCACCCGTGATTAGTACATGATTAGACAAATACGAATGTACCATACGTTCCCAAAACCATTCAAAATACAGAGTTAGAAATTTTGAGGACTTACTACGATTACTTTTCCATTGAAAGTATCTTATTAACGATTTCAACAATAATCGCTCATGATCTTTAAAAAAGCGTCCAACTAATGTCTGTAACTTAGTAATACAAAAATTATACTCATCAAATATGGGATTATAAAATTGACGCTTATAAGGATGAATAGCCTCTAATAAAGATTGAAAAGAGTTATAAAAATCATATAACACATAATCCATACATTCAGTAATAAAAATTGCCTCATCATATTCACAGTTAACTATAAATGGAGAATATATAAAATTTCCATCACTTAATAAAGGACGAATTGAATTTATTGTTTGATGCCAATTGATGTGCCCTTTATAACCTTTAGAGGTATCCCTTATTTGACGATGATATAATCCAAGTTCTAAATAATATCTAAGAATATAATGATATGCATCTACAGGAATCGTGTCAGTTAATTGTCCAGGCTCAACCCCATACAATTGTCTATCTTGCTCTATAATATGTAATATGTCTTTCATCGATTGTAATATCCATAACTTCTCATCTCGTGAAGTGACTTTACTAACATTATAGTGCTTAGGAAAGGATAGTAGAATATTACCTTCTTTCACTACCATCCCTACAAACGAGCAGCTCAACCTCTCATTATATCGATCACAATATGGATAAATATCCCAATCGTCACAAAAAGACTCTGTCAAATTATCACCATCATTAATAATTTCAAAGTGATAGTCCAATACATTCTTTTCCATATCATAACTTCCCGTATTGCTCGATTACAGATTTACTTAAAATATTTTCTCGCTTCTCAAATGCATAATATAATTGACTAAAAGATTTAATACTATCAGCAAAAAGACTTCCACTATTATATGAAACACGCTCTACATCCTGCCATAAGTAATGTAACAATTTATTAGCAACTTGATCTCTATTTAAATCATCATTACCTTTATCCTTTAAGAAGAAAGGCCCTAGCTGTTTGTCTTCTGCTAATCCTAAATCATTTATAATAACATGATTGATTGCTTGATATAGTTTTGCCCACTCATATTGATTAGTATCTGTAAAATCAATACTAAAGTTATTTACATAATCATTAGTATTCGTCTTAATTGGTTCAACACCGACATATTTAAAATCGAATCTTCGCTTAAATGCGGTATCAATAACATTAACATTTTGATCACTTGTATTAACTGTACCGATAATATGTAAATTCGATGGGATAATAATCTTATATCCAGCCTTTAAAACACCATTCAAAATAAGGTATTCATAAATAGACTTATTGTTAATGCCATACATGCTTTTACCAGTATCATCCCGATCCAATAGTTGGAATATATCACCAAAAATGCTAGCAATATCCCCACGAGACATTTCCTCAAGAATAAGGTATACATCTATACCTCTATCTTGATTCCTTAATGCAGTAAACAGAGCAGTTGTAAAAATTCCTGATACGAATTCATAAGAAATTTTTCCATCTTTTGTTATAGGCATAATATTACCTACAAAATCAAAGTAGGAGTAATCACGATAAATAGTAGTACGGAAAACATAAGGGTTATCATCATATTCATTGAAGCTAGGATAGCTTTGTTTTATTAAAGAGCTTATACTGTAACTTTTACCGGTCCCAGGCGCGCCATAAAACATTACCTGTAGCGGATGTTCTCTTTGACCTATTGGTAAAAATATTTTACTACCGTTTATAAAGGGTGATAATTTAGGTATAATACTTTCAAATTTATCAATAATAATATCCACTTGAGTATCTGTGATTGTGGCAAGCCCACCTTGAAGATTTAACGAACTTCCATCATTAAACCAATTATTAATCTCAGAAAGACTTATTGGTTTATCAAATTTATGTACACAACGTAACACGGCTTTATTAGTTTGTGAATCAGGTAAAATCAAATAATCAACAATTTGAAAAATACAAACTACGGAACCAGCAGGTTGATTAGGGCTATCTCCAGAATCTTTGTTATAACCTAATCCAAACTGTCCAATTGTAATGTTTTTTTCCGTTTTATACTTATACGTAACAACATCACCAACTTTAAGTTGATACCAAGAGAAACCAGATTCTTCAAAATTTGCAGTTGCCCTCCATAGCAACCTCTTTTCCTTTTTTGCCACATTAGTCACCTTTGTTTTTTTTTCAGTTACCTTTTTTCTTTTTTCCTTCCAATAATCTTGCGCTTTAGCCCTAATTTCTTCCTCGACATTTAATGCTGATATATCTACATCATGACCTTCTTGTGTTAGTAAAATACGACTCTTATTACCTTTCCCTTCACGACTTAAAAGCTTTAAAACCTCTAACTCTTTAATTGCAAGACTAAATCTTTTAGTAAAATCCTTATACGGTTTTCCTGTTTTTCCTGAAGTATATAGAGCTTCAGCGTATTCAGCAATATATGGATCTAACTTAATCATTTGAGAGCATATCTCTGCGGTCGTTAATGGACTACTTGATTGACTAAGTACCTTTAAAATAGGTTTTATTAAATAAGAAACTCTTTCCTCTGTGTTCAAAGTATCAATATAGCCCATATTATCCCCCACATTGTTCCAATAAAAGAAATATACCAAAGCTCATAATCTAACTATTTTACTAATATTTTATCATAAACAATTTAAATTATGAATATTTAGTGAAGTTATATAAATACGGATTTTAGTATTGAAAATAAAAAAGCTCCTAACAGACAACTTAATAACTGTTAGGAACTTCTAATCTATTTACTTCTACGATCATCAACATTGCTTAATATTTCTCACTTACTTTATACAAAGATTATGAAAATAAGCTATTAAGGCATACGAGAATATTTATCTATTCGTTTAGATAAATAATTCATTCTTTAATATTAAGAATATCGTATATGAATACTATATTTAAATAATATCAGTAAATCAAGATACTTTAATTCATCCATAACAACACAGCATTTAAGGAAACAATAGTATATCCAATGTTAACAATTATAACTCTATTCAATAAATAATCTTATTATAATAAATTTATCAACTTATTTACTTTTTTCAAATCTATCTGCGCAGAGCCCAATATTCCAATATACATTTTTTAAAAGTTTCCCACTCTAATACATCACTAAACATTTTACGATACAGATATAATTGTTCTAGATTTTTATATCGACTAATATTGTATCTACAAGAATAAGGAATTTGTGCTAATAAAGAGTCTAATCTTATAAAGTTTAAGTCTATATAATTTTTTAAAAAATCGGGAAATAAGAAAACTAATAATCCATCATTCTCTGTTTGAAACGTTTGTACAGATCTCTTACTTTCATATATTCCTCTTGATTTTATAGCATCTTTATAAGAAATATAGTTATTCAAATCATTATGTATATTAAAAAGTAATTTATCCATTACTATATATTGATAAGAGTTAATAGCTTTTATAATCTCATCAGAACTAATTTCAAAACCACTAGCTGTTAAATTAATAGCTTTTCGATCATACAGTAGCAATAATTTTCTAGGGGATATTGGAATCCAAAATACATTACCAATTGAATGAACTCCAAAATTATTAGGTGAAAATATATTTATAAAAATCACTGGATTATCCGAAATAATAAATTCTATATTACTTTTATTATCAAGAATAACATAATCTAAATCACTTAAATACTGCCTAAAAGCCCGAAATTGAATTAATAATAAATTAATTGATATCGATGAATTATTTTCAAGCTTATTCTGAAAAAGTGCAGCATCTTTAGGATCTATAAACTTAATCCATTCATCCGTCATTCTCTCAAGAAACACTTCTCTTTTTTTTGTACGTAAATATTGAAAAGCTATAAAAGAGGCAATATTAGATTTATCCTTAATCTTAATAATATGACGATTAGAAGTATTAATTTGGTTTAGAACTCTTGCCCATTCAGACTCCATCTTACTAAATATTTTTTCAACAACATCATCGTCTCCATATATATTTTCACAATAACATACACTCTTAATAGGTATTTTTTCTTTAATAATATCTTGTTCTAAAATATACATGGAGATAATACTCTTAGACTTTACATTAGATAAATCCGAAAAAAATCTAAGTAAAAATTGTGGTACATAATGCTGTCGCTTTGTTTTAGTCATAGGTTCTCCTTTCATATTTCTTGGGAACAGCGTAAGGCCGATTATATTTTTAAATCTGTAACAGAAAAAGGTTATCCTGAGTTGCCAGTACTATCAGCATCACAAGAATTAGGTATGGTATATAGAAATCAAAATGGTATTGATATACAACACGATAAAAAGAATGAGTCATCATATAAAAGAGTGTCACCAGGTCAATTCGTTATTCATTTACGGTCATTTCAAGGTGGATTTGCTTATAGTGAGGTAGAAGGTATAACATCACCAGCATATACAGTAATGAGTTTTAAAAATTCAAGTGAACAATATGGCTTATTTTGGAAGTATGTATTCAAAAGTGAGACATTTATTAAACGATTAGAAACTATTACATATGGCATTCGTGATGGTAGAAATATTAGTTTCTCTGACTTTAAGTCTTTAATGTTACAGTATCCTTCCTTTTTAGAACAAGAATTGATAGGAGATTTAATAGCAATAATTGAAAGCGGTATTACCCTTCATCAGTAAAAGCCATTTCTATATAATAATTCTCATGCTAATCCAGCCATAGACCGCATCACTAGATCAATATCTCTATTTTCCATTTCTTGAATAATATGTATATATGTTTTTTGTGTTGTTGTCATACTCGCGTGCCCAAGTCTTCTTGCGACACTTGCAATCGACACTCCTGCAAAGAGTAATAGTGAAGCATGTGTATGTCGTAACCCATGAATCGATATGACTGGTATCCCTAACCTTTTACAATATCTTTCTAGTACACCATTAATTGTTGAATTAAATACACGACCTTTCACAAATATCGGCTTATCTTCAGGTAAGCCTTTAATTAATTCTGAGAACTTTATGATTGTTTGCCAATCAAGCTGTATTTTTCTCACTGATGAGCGATTCTTTGTTGGCAAAAATCCACCATTCCCTTTATAATCCCACGTTTTATCCACAATCAATGATTGATGTGAAAAATCAAAATCCTTTGGCGTTAATGCTAAAGCTTCTGAAAATCGCATCCCAGTTTTTGCAATTATCAATATCAACCAATCCCAGTTAATCTCGGATGTCAACTTCAAATTAACTAACAAAGTATGTAATTCAAACTGATTTAGATATTTAATCTTCTTTATTCTTGGTGATCGACCCTTTATAATGGCCTTCCGCGTCGGATCTCTATTAATAAATCCTTCATCTACTGCATCCAATATAGCCGCTTTAATTTGATGATGAAAGTCCATTGTTGTTTGTCGTTCATGAAACTCTGCATAATCATTTAATAATTGTTGATATGATATTCTGTTTAATTGTGAAAGTCTAAGTTCAGGAACCAATTTTTTTAACCATAATAGAGTTATCTCATATTTTCGCATTGTTACATTACGAATAGCCCCTTCTTTATAAATTCGTATCCACTTTTCGTAGTAAATATAAAATAGTTCGGATTTTTCCTCTATTGTCAACATAATTCTACCCCACCATTTACGCTGTTCCCACATAGAAATGGCTCTTGCTGATGAAGGGTAATAATATTATCGATATTATTAAATAAACTTCCTATATTCCTTCTTTCTTTATCTTTTACAGGAAAATACAAGTCCCATTTATTTAATTTTGTAGTTGTAATAAAAGGTTGATCAGATCCAACTGCTTCTTTTTTAGTAAAAGTTAATACTTCTTTAGATAGTAACTGATAAGTAAAGTTTTCATCCATATTTACTTTAAATATAATTTTTCCTGCTCTTTGATAAAGTAAACTTTTCTTAATATCGGCAGGTATTCTTGATATTTTTAATGTCCCATCAATGATAGGACGATTCAATCCAAGAACTATATCACCAGGAAACAATAGACATTCCTGGTATTTATATTGATATTCATTTGGCAAATAGTTAATTTTCTCAAGTGAAATCTTACCAGCTTTAATCGATTCACCATTAATAATGGGAATACCTGTTTTAGTATATTCGCTTAACTTAAATGCGACTCCAGATTTAAGTATAAAAAGTTCGCCAAACTTACGCTGTTCCCAAGAATACAAAAAGAGGTAGAAAAGTCCTATTTGGTCTTTTCTACCTCTTTTCCTTACATTTTGACGCCTAATAGGGCTAATTGTTCGGCTATTTCTTTTTCAAGTTGTGCAATTTCTTGGTTATCTTGTTCAATCATACGATTGATTTCATCGAGATCAAGTTCTTCTTCTTCCTCAAATGTGTCTACATATCGAGGAATATTTAGATTATAGTCATTTTCTTTGATTTCTTCGATAGACGAAACATGTGCATATTTATCAACGTCTTGTCTATTTCGGTATGTTTCAATAATTTTAGTGATATTTTCTTCACTCAAATTATTTTGATTTTTACCTTTTTCAAATTCATTGCTAGCATCAATAAATAGTACATCCCTAGTTGTACGATTTTTCTTAAATACAAGAATTGTTGTAGGAATACTTGTGCCATAGAACAAGTTAGCCGGTAAACCTATCACCGCATCAAGGTAATTCTTTTCTATAATAGTTTGGCGAATCTTACCTTCTGCTGCGCCACGGAATAGAACACCATGAGGTAAAACGATTGCCATTGTACCTTCATTGTTTAGGTGATATAAGCTATGTAATATGAAAGCATAATCTGCTTTAGAGGCTGGTGCTAATTTACCATAGTCACTAAAGCGTGGGTCTTTAAGTTTACTTTCACTATTATCCCATTTAGCAGAATATGGAGGATTCGCAACAACCGCATCAAAGGAACGTGGTCTATCAATACCATCACGGTCAGGACCATCTGGCCAATCGCTTTCAAGAGTATCAGCATTATTTAGGGTCATATTATTATACGTAACACCATGCATCATCAAATTCATACGTGCCAAATTATAGGTTACTGTATTTAGTTCTTGCCCGTAAAAACTAACTGCACCTTGACGAGATCCATCAGGCAATTCATTACGAACCGTTAATAGTAGTGAACCAGAACCCATTGTAGGGTCATAGACTGTGAAAGTATCATTCTGAGATTTTATATTGCCAGTAACAATTTTAGCCAGAATTTGACTAACTTCATGTGGTGTATAGAACTCACCACCTTTTTTACCAGCATTAGCTGCAAACTTACCAATCAAATACTCATAGATCTCACCAAGTATATCTTTACCATTTTCATCTTTATACTCGATTTCATCAATTTTAGTAACTACAGCATTTAAAGTCTTCGTTCTACCTGCTGTTGTTGATCCAAGCCCAGAATCACCAAGATTAATGTAGTTAAAAATACCTCTAAAATCTGATGCAGCTTCTTTATTAATTTCAGCATTCTTATTAAAGTTTTCAAATAATCGTTGATAATCACTAGGAATAACGGAACCATTATGAATACTTTCAGTTAAAGAAGCCCATGTATCCTCAGGATTAATAGCATATCCCAGCGTACCAGCAATATCAATTAAACAAGCCTCTAAACCAGCGTCTTCGACAAGTTCCTTATATGCCTCATTAACAGATTTTCCATCTGAAATATCAACCAAATCACTATTAACTAAGTATTCTTCTTGGTGAATAGAAAGATATTTATAGAATAAAAATGGAAGAATGTAATCTTTAAAAGAACTTGCATCCATTGTGCCACGCAAGTCATTAGCAATCGCCCATAATTGGCTTGAAATATTCTGTGCTTTTGATTCTGCCATACAAAATCTCCTTTATTTATACAAACATCTGTTGAAGTAATGCTTTTTTCTGTAATTGTAAGTGATCTAACTTACGCTGATGAAGAGTAATAAGTTGATTGATATTATCATACCATTGTCCAATTTTTGTTTGTTCATGTTCAGATGGAACCATAACACTTTGACTCTCTAAGTCACTTTTGTTTAAATTACCAATTGCACCATTACCACCAGCAACATAAGTATTTATAAATCTCTTATACCAATTTGAACTTAATAATGCATCTGTAAATAATGGGTTATTTGATTCAGCTAGTAACATAAACCCGCCAGGAACAGCGCTATTCTCTGCTACATCATTAATTATAGTATGCTTTCCAACAAGTCTATTTGATCCATTTGCAGAAGTAATTAATATATCACCATTTTTAGCAAATGGAATATTTACTGCAGCAAGATTTACAAATACATCGTCATTAGATTTAATAAATTGATCTTCATCAATATTTGAAGATCGTAAAACTCTGATGCCATTTTCAGCTATATCAGAAGGTTTATAGGTTAATCCGCGTCTAATCGTTACAAAGTCATTTAACTTACGCTGTTCCCAAGCATCAGTAAATCCAGGAAAACGAAGTTCAGGATATCGTTCTCCATTTTTTGGAAAAAGTTTCTGAAGCAACGCTTTTTTCTTTAATTTAAGATTATTTAACTTACGCTGATGAAGGGTAATAATCAAATCAATGTGCCTTAAGAAGTTCCCTAATAGATTTTGTTCCTCATTATTTGGTAAACTTATCTCAAGTTCCATAACTTTATTTTTTGAAATATTATACCGTGATATACCTTGAGCAAGAATCTTTATCTTGTCTCTCATATATGGCGCACGTAATGAATATCCTAAAAAATATAGATCAATTTTTTGTTTAGGTCTAAAGCCAAAACAAAAACTATTTAAATAGGTATTAGGTGTATCTCCAAGCCATACCGATGACATACCAACTTCTTCTGGGGTTTCAGATGAGGTAGTAAATAATACATCTCCATATTTTACCTCGGTTTGTGTTGTATCTATTTCTACCTTGTCAGTCATAGTTATATTAGAGATTGTATTTTGAAATACATTTAAATATGTAATATATTGTGCCTCACCATGCCCGAAGTCTTCTTTCGTTTTACCTGATAATCCAGTATATGTTGAGCCAATACTACCTAACTTACGCTGTTCCCAATCTTCAGTAAACCCCGGAAACCGCAATTTAGGTACTCTCCGTTTTTCTTTACTCATCACAACCTCGCTTTCCCTTTATCATAACAACACTACCTTTCATTAACATACGAATCTGCAAATTTATATAAAGCCGCTACAAGTTCATTACCATATTTAATTTTATTAAGGCTTATAATGTCTTTATCTTGCGCTTTTGCTTGATATTCCGCACGAGCGTCTTTTTTTAATTTACTAATTCTACCTGTACTATCTAAATCCTGCTTACCAGCTGTATGTCGAGAAAAGAGATCTAATATTTCGTCATTACTGATAACATCAATGATTCCCCATTTTAAGCGGAAATCAAAAATATCATCTTTCATAATCATAGTATTTACATCTTCGATGACTTCCAAACTAGTTAACTTTACAGGATATTGGATAGTCTTTCCTTCTGGAGGACACGTACCTTTATAAATTGCATCAACCGCATTATTAATTTGTTTTGCATATTGGCGATCATCTAAAGCCATTGCAAAGTCATTAATTTTTTCACGATAATCTGCAGCTTCATCCATACGTTTTTCATGAACAGCATTCATTAATGCTTCTATCAGTTCAGTGAGATAGTCATAGTTAACACTAATTTGTTTTACATGTATCATGCGTAGTTCAATTTGAGCAACCGGTACATCATGATTTTCAGCAATACGCTCTTTCAAATCGTTATACAGAGATGTCGTTAACATTTCTTCTTGTTCAGGTGTCATCCCAAGCAATGTAACAAGTTCATCTGGATTATCATAGTCAAAACCAATGTCTTCTCCATTAACAACATCCGGATCATATTGTTTTAGCTTTGACATCCCCGCGCTATATGTACGCATAAGATTAAACATTTCCTCTTGCTTAGCTTCGCTTGCAGGAACTTCTGTAAAATTATCCGTCATATCTGCAAGGCGGTCTACCACTTGTTTTACTTCTTCAAATTGTTCTTTGAAAGGTTTTGCTAAAACGCCACTATCAACTAATACCTTCGTATCTACTAACGTTTCTTGTACATCAGCAGAGTGCTTATTGGCATAAATACTTAATGCTCGATTCATGAGCTCTTCGTTCTTAGCTGGCCATCTGTAATTAACTATACGGCCCCATGGCTTGCCTTGATTATCGGCAATACGATTTGTTCTAGAGTAGGCTTGAATTAGCATTGCATCCTTCAATGTACGGTCTACATAAAGTGTATTTAGTTGCGGTGCATCAAAACCAGTTAATAGTTGATCCACAACGATAACAATATCTAAATATTGCCCGTCTTGTGCTGTACGATTTAAGCGTGTTGTTAAATCTTGAGTGTAACCTGATACATCATCCAGTCCAAAGCTAGTACCAAACATCTTATTATAGTGTTTCATGGCACGTAATAGACCATCATTTGTAGTTAACTGGTTATCACTATTATTAGTACTCATACTGAAAGTAATACCTACCTTTAATATAGATAACCCTTGCTTCTCACGTTCTTGATTCACTCGTTCAAATTCATCAAAGTACATTAAAGCCATTGGTGTACTAGGTCTATTACCACCTACATGTGTAGTAAGCATTGCATTATAAGCACCATCATTAGAACGATTTCGCCAATTTTTGAAAATATCTTCTACAACTAATTTTACGTGATCTAGATTGTTATCATAGAAACTTGGCTCTATCATATCATCCATATCATTATCAGTAAGATTAGCAATCTTTCGCTCAATATCTAGCTCATTCCAATTAGGATATTTCTCTTTATAGAACTTTGGCAAATATTCTAGTTTCATTTTGTCTTCTGCAATCGTAGTCTCGAAATCGACCTTGAAACCTAATACATTTTTATCTGCAATAGCTTCTCGAATTGTGTACGCATGTAACAACTTGCCAAAAACTTCATGTGTTTTGGTGCCTTTTTTACCGACCACCTTATCAAACATAGGGGTTCCGGTATATCCAACCCAAGCAGCACCTTTAAATACTTTTTGTAAATCTTCAAAACTTTCACCACCGGTAGACCTATGTGCCTCATCGACAATAAACACAAAGTTTTTCTTCGGTACTACAAAGTCTTTACGATTAATGAGGGTATTTAATTTTTGTACAGAAGTAACAATGATGCCATACCCTTTTTCATTTAATTTTTTCTTTAATGCCGAAGTATTTTCTGTTCCGCCAACGGTATCAAATTGTTTACCATCAATATCAATAGAACCTTCCGGGTCGTATGCTTTATAATTTGCCTCTGTTTGTTTCGTTAATGCTATACGGTCAACAACGAATACAACCTTATCAACATTTGGCAGGCGGCTTGCCAACCAGGCAGTCTTGAAACTAGTAATTGTTTTCCCAGATCCTGTTGTATGCCAAACATAACCTAATTTATTAATTGGCAAATCAAAATCAGCGCGTTTCAATTCATTTAAAACTGCTTTGGTTGCATACACTTGGTATGGTCGCATAACCTTAAGCATCTGTTTATTCTTGGTTCCATCGAGAATAGTAAACAATGTAGACATTTGATGTGCCATTGGTATGCTAAGGAACATATCTGCAAAGGTAGTCCAATTACGAACAACCTTATTATCATTAGGTTTTTGCCATTCAAACGCAAAGTCCTTATTAAATAATTCAGCCGTTGTATTCGCCATATATTTAATGCGATTTGGTGTCATTGCGACTAAAATTTGAACTGTGGAAAAAATATCACTATATTGTTTCTCTTGAATGTATTGATGCATCTGATTTAATGCTTCATCTACATGATGTTTAACAGATTTTTCCTCAATTTGAATAATAGGTAAACCGTTAATAAGTAGTGTTGTATCAAAACGACGTTCTGGTCGACCAGCTATTTGTGGCTCTCGTTTAACTTGACTGACCACTTGATAGACAGTATTACCTGCCCCAATTTGTTTTTGATCAAATACTGTTAAAAATACATGACGTCCATCATCTAAGTCAACCTCTACTTGGGATACACCATTGATACCATATAGAAACTGTCCTGCTTGATATGGAGTATACAATTCATTAATTACCTTTTGAACTTGTTTAAATTCTGTATCACTTAATGGTTGTGTCAATTGATTTTGATTCAATTGATATAAAATCTTGCGAAAATTCTCCCAAAGAGCCTCTGTTGTTTTTATGGTTGGTTCATATTTCCAAAGTTTACTTTTATAAACCTTCATATTACCATAAGCATCTGTTAAATCGCCTATTTGATTAGTATTATCTGTATTAGTAACAATCCCAGTTGATAGCTGCTCAATTAGTTTATTTTCAAATTCTAACTCTGTCATATTAGTTTACTCCCTGTAAGATGATAATTGCTTTCCGATATCTGTTATCTGCCACACGTTGTTTTAATGCTTTCAAACGTAATTGTTTAAAGTAAATCTCCCCTATTATATGTTGAGTTTCAATGGATGGTAATTTAGGTAACTGTATATCTTTTAACAAACTAAGACTATATCGTACTACCTGACTCCCTTGTAAATTCTGCTTAAACTGCTTTTTTATTTTAGTATTTTCATTAATTAAATAAGCCATAAACTTTTTATCTATCGGCGTATTTAAAGGCTCCATCCGAACATAGTTTTGAGTAAAAAGATAGCCTTCATGATCACTAGTAACAAGTGTAGCCATGCCAGAAATTGTACTAAATATTAAATCTCCTGCTTTAAGAGTAGATCCTTTATATTCTGTACGAATTTGTTTCCTATCACTCATAGCACCAGGTACACCTGTCAAATCTTCATATAACTCGTTCTGCCCATATAAGGTATACAACACTGCATTTTTACTAGTACTTTCCTCTAATCGATACTGTGATACCCCTGTATTACTATGAAATATATCTTTAATATACACTATGTCACCTCTTCCTCAAAAACAGTTTTCATTTTATATTTATTTTTGCATGTAAAAAAATTACACTGTATAACTTTTAACTTAAGTATACAGTGTAATCCATATAAAAGCAATCATATTTTTGTAATTTTTTAAAATGCAATTCTATTTCGTCATTTGTTGATATTTACTAAATTCAGTCTTAGCTACATCAATCATCTTTCTATATAGAGCCTGATTAGATTGCATATCTGTATAGCGAATAAACTCACCCGTTTTATCAAATGGTTTAGATTCTGCAACAAACGGATTAACATGAGAAGCTACACCAGCTTCTCTCCCAATAATTAATGTATCATGATATGGATTTACATAAAACAGATAGTAAGTACCTAAATGACTTCCTCCAGATGAACAATAGGCCACAGGGACTAACCCATAATCCTTAAATGTGCGCATAGAATATGCTACAACTTCAGATACAACACCATCATTCATAGACATATCTGCAACAACCCAACCATTGTGAGGACCATATCCCTCCCCTTTACCAGCTAGCTCAGATGTTCTTGCCTGACAACTAAAAGTTGTTATGTAGATAGCTAGTAACATTAATAAAAATTTTCTCATTTTAATTTTCCCACTTGATTCATTCAAATAATTTTTACATTATTATATTCTAGAATACTCTGCAAAAGTATGAGTAGTTTCATTTTCAATAATCATATAATTAGGATTATCATCTGCTATAGTAATTTGATCAATATATCTTCCACCAAACAAAGAAACTCTGATATAAGTTTTCCCGTCTATATGATTTATATCTTTAATAGTATAATTTGCTTTGCCTAAATTATGAGTGTCTACATGTAAATAATAACCACTCTTAGATATCCATGATCCTTGCATAGTAAATGCATCTACAGCTAATACTGTGAAACTGCATAAAACCAAAAATATTGATAATAGTAAAAATTTATAATATCGCATAGTTTCTCCTTACTGATAAACAAAATATTTTTCTACTTAGTATTCTTAATATCATAGGTAACCATTTCTTTTGGCATCTGAGCCCCTAGTCCACTGTGGAATGTATTATAGTAATCCTTATTGTTATTAGTATCTACATATTGCACAATATCCCGCAAATCTTTTGTCAATAGATTACTATTATTAGACATAATAAAGTGTGTATATACATATTGTTTGTCATGAGATATTAACATATACAAAGTTGTTTTAGGGCGCTTAATTTGCAAGTATACAGATGGCATAGCATCATTCCATACGGTAGCAAATTGAATTGGTTGTCGCATCGAATATTTGTCAGACATAATGATACTTCGTACAACTTTTGGGAATATATTCTCTAGATGCTGCATATCAGTATCTGCTATTGGCATCACCATAATCCCCTCTTTATAATAATCGCTATCATGTATGTACATATACGAATCGCTTTTATCTACCCGTACCATTTTACTTGTTTTTAGTGTTAAAAATGTAAAATCATTAATTTTTAATGTCTTACTTTTAGAAAGGATATCCTTAGCTGGCTCAATAGATGGTAGAACATAGTTTACCAAAGGTGACATTATAATTTCTTTAGTCTTATCTGCACCTTGTTTCTCCAATGAATTCAACTGTTTTTTAGGTGTCAAATTGTAACCGATATGATAGGAAATTGTAGGTGTATCCTTCATTGTAAAATTGATACTCCCTACCATCGGAGTCCCCTTAGCATATGTTACATCCCATGTAGCTTTTTCTATAGTAGGATACATAAATTTATCAGCATATAATGAAGGATTAGGCGCTTTATACACTCCAGCTGTTTTCTCTGCAATAGCTTTCATATCATCAATAGTCAACTTGTTATATGGAATCTTACTATCTTCCCAATTATTTCCAGCTGGTTGATGTCGTAATTCATAGGCCATAATCCCATTAGGACTCATAATCATTGCCTGTTTGAACGCAGAGGTGCCATCTGAAATTTTTTCAGTATTGCCATACCGACTTGGATATGGCATAGTAAATTTTATATTTGCTCCATCCTCCTTTAAAATAAATACTGTTGAAGAAAAATTTAGTGAATGGTTTAACTCACGATTTGAATAAATTACCTTATCTAAATCTATATCACCATTACCTACCACTGCTTTGGGCATATAATTTTTTATCTCTGCTTCAACCTCGCGTTCTATCTTCTGTGCATCTGAATCAGTCTTGCGATAATTTTGATATGAATCCTTTGATATGGTAGAATCCGCACCTGGTATATTAATATCAATTGCTTGGCTA
>OBVA01000345.1_pt1 | contig 21139 bp, 15 predicted proteins | sample 1495021 | NCBI WGS metagenome assembly OBVA01 (sample SAMEA2579965, study PRJEB22360) | human gut metagenome | biome: human gut; feature: human-associated habitat; material: faeces | place: Denmark | collected 2008/2010
AAAGCAGTGGCTGCTGTGGTTAATGGTGTTGTAGCAGACCTCGGTACCGTGATTGATAAGGATGCCAGCGTATCCATTTTGACCTTTGACGATGCAGAAGGCCGTGAAGTGTTCCGTCACTCCTCCAGCCACGTGTTGGCAGAAGCGGTGCAACGCCTCTGGCCTGGCACCAAGATTGCTATTGGGCCTGCCATTGAAAATGGCTTCTACTATGACTTTGACAGTGAACACACCTTCGTTCCGGAAGATTTGGAAAAAATCGAAGCGGAAATGAAGAAAATCATTAAAGCCGGTGCAGCTTTTGAACGTCGTGAAGTGCCTCGTGAAGAAGCGATTGCTTTCTTTACCGAACGCAACGAACCATACAAGGTAGAGCTTATCCAAGATCTTCCTGAAGATGCTCTTATTAGCTTCTATCAAGATGGTGATTATGTAGACCTTTGTGCAGGTCCTCACCTTCCAAAAACCAGTGCGATTAAAGCGATTAAGCTCATGAGCATTGCAGGGGCTTATTGGCGCGGCGATGAAAAGAACAAGATGCTCCAACGTATCTATGGCACCAGTTTCCCTAAGCAAGATGCATTGGATGAATACCTCCACATGCTCGAAGAAGCAAAGCGTCGTGACCACCGTAAGCTCGGTAAAGACCTCGACCTCTTCTCCTTCGTTGACGAAGCACCTGGCTTCCCAATCTTCCATCCAAAGGGCATGATTTTGCGTAATGAATTGGAAACCTTCTGGAGAGAAGAACATAAGAAAGCCGGTTACAGTGAAATTCGTACCCCACTTATTATGAACCGTGCCCTTTGGGAACGTTCCGGTCACTGGGATCACTACCAAGAAAATATGTATTTCACCGAAATCGATGAGCAACCATTTGCTATTAAGCCAATGAACTGCCCAGGTGGGATTTTGCTCTTTAACGAAAGCCTGCATAGTTATCGTGAATTGCCATTGCGCTGGGCGGAATTGGGCTTGGTTCACCGTCACGAATTGAGTGGTGCTCTCCACGGTCTCATGCGTGTGCGTGCCTTCACCCAAGACGATGCCCACATCTTCATGCGTGAAGACCAAATCATTGATGAACTTATCGGTGTTATGAACCTTGTTGACCGTATTTACAGCAAGTTCGGTTTTGAATATACTGTAGAACTCTCTACCCGTCCTGAAGATTCCATGGGTAGCGATGAGCTTTGGGAAAAGGCAACCGATGGCTTGCGTACCGCTTTGGCGGCAGTTGGTCGTGACTACAACTTGAATCCTGGCGACGGTGCATTCTACGGCCCTAAGATTGACTTCCATCTGAAGGACGTGCTCGGTCGTACCTGGCAATGTGGGACCATTCAGCTTGACTTCCAAATGCCTGAAAAATTCGATATGTCCTATATCGGTGAAGACGGCGAAAAGCATCGTCCTGTCATGGTTCACCGTACTGTATTCGGCAGTATGGAACGTTTCATCGGGATTTTGACCGAACACTTTGCAGGGGCATTCCCAACCTGGATGAATCCTGTCCAAGCGATGATTATTCCTATTACTTCCGATCAAGCAGACTATGCCGATGAATTGGCTGCAAAGCTCAAGGAGGACGGCGTACGTGTGGAAGTTGACCATCGTAGCGAAAAGATGGGCTACAAGATTCGTGAAGCCACCGTGCATAAAATCCCTTATATGCTCGTTGTCGGTCGCAAGGAAGCCGAAGACGGCACCATCAGCTTGCGTTCCTATAAGAACGGCGATGAAGGGGTTCAAAACTTTGAAGAATTCCGTGGGAAGATTAACGAAGAAATTGCTACTCGCAGCATGTAATACAAAGCGATTCGTCAATACAATGTAAAGGAGGGTGAGGATGAGTCGTCCAAAGAAACCTACAGACCGCCGTTTTGCGAGCGGTGCTTCATCGAGGGAGACACCATCCGGTCGCCCTTCTTCCGGCCAAGCTGCGCGTCCTTCAGGGACGCGCAGTGCGTCTTCTACGCGCCCGTCCGGTAGCACAAGTCGGCAAGTAAGTTCGTCACGAGCGAGTGCGACACCGAGTCGCACAAGTACGGCGCGAGCAGGCAGTGCGTCCGATTTCTTCCGGAGTGCGGCCATCCGGCGGCGCGAGCCGTCCGAGTGCCCAAGCAAGCGCGTCACGGGCGAGTGCAACCCCGAGTCGTACAAGCACGGCGCGGGCAGGCAGCGCGAGCCGTCCGATTTCCTCGGGGGCACGTCCGTCTAGCGGTGCAACGGCCCGTCCAAGTGGGCAAGGGAGCCCATCGCGGGTAGGACGCCCTTCTGGCGGTAAGGCAGCAAGTGGAGCAAGTCGCACGCCGCCACAGAGAGAACGCAAAAAATTGCGCCCACGTTGGGGGCGATGGTTGCTTTTGCTTGTGGTGGTGCTGCTTTGTGTGAAGTTTGTGCCGGATGTGGTACAACGTTTTAGCGGTGAGGAAGAGGTTGCCACCCAGGTGCAATCGGTGACGGAACCGCTTGTGAGCGATGCCGATAAGCCGGGCTTTGACGAAACCATCAATAGTGATTCTGCCATCATCATCAATGCGGGCAATGGCGATATTCTTTATGAAAAAGCTGCCGATACACAGCGTGCACCGGCGAGCCCAGTAAAGATGATGACGGTCTATGTGGCCATTAAGCATTGTGACGACGTGAACCACGAGCTTAAAATGCCGAAGGATGCCTATGAAGGGCTCGAGGAAAGTCTTGCTTCCCAAAGTGGCATTAAAGCGGGGGAAACCGTTACGGTGCGTGATTTACTTTATGCAGCCATGCTGAGTTCCGGTGGAGATGCCGCCAATGCCCTTGCCCTTATTACCAGTGGTAACATCAAAAGTTTTGTGGATCTCATGAATGAAGAAGCCAAAAAGATGGGGCTGGACAGCACCGTCTTTAAAAATCCGACCGGCTTGGATGCCGAGGGTCAAGTATCGACTTGCCGTGATATGGCGCGTTTGGTCAAGGGCGCGTTGGGAAATACGCTCTTTAAGGAAGTGTTTACCGCACGTACCTACACCACCACGCCGAATGAAAACCATCCGGACGGTCTTGATTTGAGTCATACCATGACCAAGGACCTCAATACCTTCCAACGTTATTTTGATACCTCCGGCTATGAAATCATCGGTGGCAAAACCGGTTATACCGAAAATGCCGGCAACTGTCTGGTGACCCTTGCCGATAAGGAAAAGGCGCCGGAATTTGTTGTCGTAACCATGCATGCCACCGGTACCGGTGACCAGTATTATCAAGCGTTTCATGATGCTGTGACCCTGTATGGCGAGGCTTACGAACAGCTCAAAAAGGCGCCGGTTGCCCAAGATGGCAGCTTTGATTAAAAATATAGCACTGTGCCCCCTTGCACAGTGCTTTTTTTGCTTTTTAGAATGGGACGTTTTGGATAATGACAAAAAACACGAGCACATTTCATACTGTAGGTAGCTATACAAACCAGTAAAAAGGAGAGGATGCTCGTGTTTTATTATAAGATTGATGAATTTGATATACGCTATCAGGAGTGCCGAACGAATGGCGTATGGGTAGCAGAGTAAGGCGTTTTTTTAAGCGCAATGAGTGAATTAATTTTTAGGAAGTTAATACATTTCAACTGCATTTTGATTTTGATGGTATTAGCCGTTTAGAGGAAGGGTGTTGTTTACCATCATATCGTAATACACATTGGCTGCTTGGGCAAGCTGCTTTACCGGAGTGAATTCATTGTCGCGATGGGCATTAACGATGTCGCCAGGGCCAATGATAACCATGTTCATGTTCATGATGCTGCCAAAATAAGCGCCGTCTGTGGTATAGCTGGCTGCACCATATTCGAGAGGAATATCTGTTTTGGCGAAACCGCGTCGTGCCATTTCTGCCAACGGCAGAGATTTATCGGTTTCCCAAGCTTCGCGACGTTCGATGACTTCAAATTTTGCATGAAAATCAGGATTTTCAGCAGAGAGCTTAGCCAACAGGGCTTCCATTGCATTCCAAATATCGTTGGTGGTTGAGCCGGGAACGAGTCGTGCATCCACAGTAACAGTACAGGTATCCGGTACAACGGCCGGTTCCAGCCCACCATCAATCAGTGTTACCTGCCAGAATACATTACCAAGCATTTCATATGGTGGAAAATAAAATTTGTGCTTGTTTACCGCATTAATTAAAGTGGATGCATGGTTAATGGTATTGTTGCCTTTGCCTTCGATAGAAGCATGACCGCTTTCGCCGGTGAGTGTAATATCTGCCCAAGTACGTCCACGGCAGCAGCAATAAAGCTTCATGTCGGAAGGTTCACAAATAACCATATCTTTGATATCATCTAAAAGGCCACAGGTGGTAAGCGCCTTAACGCCACCCATAACTGCTTCTTCATCCACGGTGCCAATAACCACGACATCCCCCGGTGGGACGATACCATTTTCCTTAACAGCTTTCAGTGCGGCCATTGCTGCCCCTAAGCCACCTTTCATATCAGCGCTACCACGTCCGTAGAGCATATCATCAATGATAGTTGGCACAAATGGGTCGGTTTTCCATTTGCTCAACTCGGTTTCACTTACGGGCACAACATCCATGTGACCGGAAAAGGATAACGGTGCTGCTTTACCTTGACCCTTGAGGCGGGCAATTACATTGAAGCGTCGTTCGGAAATCGGAACAGTTTCTACCGAAATGCCTGCTTCTTCCATATAAGATTTGAAATATGTCGCTACATCATATTCGTCGCTACCCGGATTGTAGCTTTGTCCGGCTACCAAGTTAGAAACAACTTCTACTACTTTGTCTTGTTTAATAGGAAATGTCATTAAAATGACCCCCTTTCTTATCGTTATTTATATTATAAAATGCGCTTTTATTCATGTATAATTGGTAGTAGTAATGTTGATAGGTTATCCCTATGGATGATTTTAGATGAGGTGATTCCATGCGCATTGAACAACTTGAATATCTTCTCAAAATTTCACAGATGAATACCATGACTCACGCAGCTAACGCACTGCACATCAGTCAACCCTCCTTGAGCGAAGCCATTAAGCGTCTAGAAAATGAACTGGATATCACATTATTGGAGCGTCACCATCAAGGCGTATCCTTGACTGAAGCCGGCGAATGTGTTGTTCATACTGCCGAACGTATATTTGAAGAACTGTATATCATGCAACATCAACTCGATGCTATAAAAAAGCAATCGCCTCAAGCTCTTAAAACGATTTCCCTTGATGTCACACCATTTCTAGGAAATACCTATTTGTTTCAATTTTGGCGCCATTGTCAGGATGTTCACCATTGGGATATCAAAATCGAGCTTTATGATGCACAAAAAATTCTGGACCGTATCATTGCCGGCATTTCTTCCATTGGTATCATTCTCATTGAAGAGCAGTACCTACAAGAAATTAGTCGCAAGCATCCCGATCTTTGCTTTCATCGTCTTCTGTTCGGCCATTTACAAGCTTTCTTCTCAGAAAACCATCCCCTTGAAGCCTATAAAACCATTCCTGTAGAAGAGCTGTTAAAATATCCGCTGCTGTTCTTAAAAAACGATTGCATTCCACTGCAGGCTATTCTCAAAAACCAATGCAAGGAAGTACCGAACTCTCTTATAGAAAGTGATATTTATATCCTGCCGCAGCACTTCATTAAAAATAAGCTGGGTGTCAGTCTCATTTCCTCGATTTTGCTTGAATATTTCCCTAAATTTCCTTTTGATTTACAACAAACTGTAGTCAAAGATATTTCCCTCTATATTTCATCGGATTTGTATGTTGTCATGGATGGCGAATTTGCCAATACTAAAAACGGTGACCTCTTTTACCGAGAAATCACCAATTATTTCGAAAAGAATTATAATCAACAAATGTAAAATAACAACAACTGATCATAGGAAACATTTTTATCAAGGATTGGTTCCCGGAAATTCACCAATTGTTATTGATATGTTGAAAAATATAATAAAAAACACGAGCATTTTCATACTGTAAGTAGCTATACAATCAGTATGAGGACATGCTCGTGTTTTTTAATACACTGCAGTGAGGGCGCAGGTTATAGACCGGCGCAAATAAAGCTTATGAGGAGAGGTTATGATTTTGAATTCGGTGAGTCGGGATTTAGACGGTAATTTTTGGAAGTCACTGCAATGTAGAGAAGATGATTATTATGGTAATTAGTATATATGAATTGCATTTTCAACAAAATGAATATGCTGTAATACATTAAAAAGATATGGGATTTTTTATAATAGATGATAATAGTCCAGTACATAATCTAGAAAGAGTCTGTTGTATTTTGTGAGATAACAATGTTCTGCCCATTGTAGATAGTATTCATAGCGAATGTTGGTACCTAGAACTTCCAATGAATGATAGTATTTTGGAGGATAGCGCATGTATTGTCGTTTATCATGCGCGCAGGTGATGATACCACCGAATCCTTCATGAAATAGCTCTGTCATGATGGTTGATGAGCCTTCGAAAACAATATTAGGAGTAAAATTCAACTCTTTGCTTAAAATATCAATCATACGGTGTTCGTTCGCAGTAGGAAAGAGTGCGACCAATGGTACCTTAGAAAGTGTGTCTAAACCGATGGTGTTACGGTTTGCTAAGGGCGAGCTAGCTAACACAAATAGCTCAAAGGGCTGACTACTCAAAAGATAGCGGTTGAGCTGTGGTAACGTTTTTGTACCGGAAACAATACCGAAATCCAATGAACCATTTAATAAATCTTCTTGGATTTGGCGTTGAGACATTTGTAGTATATTAAGACGCATATCCGGATAGATATCATAAATATTACTGAGCCAGTTTGCGTGATATTGGCTATGTGAAATACCAAGATTGACGGCCTTTTTGTTATAAATACCTTTGGCTTCTTCAAATTCACTATAAATATTGTTCATTTCATGGGTGAAAGATAAGCTGAATTTATAAAATTCCTTGCCATGGGGCGTTAAAACAATAGCACGTTTGTGATGTTCGAGCAGAGGATAACCGACTTCCTTTTCTAATTTGCTATGAGATAACGATAGTGCAGCTTGAGATATGCCTAGCTTTTCAGCTGCTTTAGAAAAAGAATTTTGTTTAACGAGTTCAATAAAATATTCAAGTTGAAGAAAATTCATCACATACTCCTCCTTAATAGGTGAGTGTAAACGTGTCGTTATCACAATAGGATCTATCAGCTGTAAAGCGTGGATAATCATTAATAAATGCTTGTACAATATTAGCGGCCATTGCAGGTAAATTGCGATTTTGCTTCCAACAAATTGAGAGATTAAAGGTAGTCTTTAAATCAAGAATTGGTAAAAAACAAGCTTCTATGGTACGGATATTTGACGCATCAGAGGTGGCATTTTGCACATTTCTCATGTAAATCATTTGCTTGGAAACAAATAGAAGACCTCGACCTTGAGAAAGAATATCAAACATCATTGGCTGGGAGCCTTCGAAAATAATATTAGGCGTGGCATTTTTTTGCGCAAACATTTTATCGGCAATACGACAGTTGATATTTGATGATAGCGCAACAAAAGGTTCGTCACGAATATCTTCAAAGGTGAGCGCGTCCTTTTTGGCTAAGGGGTGATGTGTTGGTACAATAATCATATATTCATCAGGCACCAGGACTTGTTGAGCAATCCCTACAGGGACATCTGAAAAATCGCCAAGAGCAATATCAATTTTTTCTTCGTTGAGCTCGGTTATCATTTGCGATTCACTCATCACAATTTGCGAAATTCTGGCATCCTCATTGGTCAAAATAAATTTAGTCAACCAGTTGTCCAGAAACATGCTATTGCTAGAGGCCATGGTGAAATGATGGAAAAGGTTGAACGTTATAGCGTTCATTTGTTCCTCTAAATTATCTAATTGAGAGAAAATTGAATGGACATGCTTTAGAAGACATTGTCCATTTTCGTTCAAATAGATGTTTCGTCCCTTACGGTCAAACAATGGGGTGCCTAATTCTTCTTCAATGCGGCGAATGGTAGCACTTAAAGATGGTTGAGAAATATGAAGCTTTTCTGCGGCACGGCTGATGTGTTCTTCTTGAGCGACAACTTGGAAATACTGCAAATGAGAAATGTTCATCAATGTCAGTCCTTTCTATAGTGTGATGGAATAAGATTAACACATTATAGAACCTTAAAATACAAAAAAATGATTTTTTTCAAGAGAATTGTTAAATGAAGCGCAACACCATCAAATGGAAAGCTCAAATGGTGTCCAATCCCCAAAAACTTTTTGTGGCGCTTGCTGTGGTGATAAAGAAGGTTGTTTAAGCATGCTTGAAATGAAGTGGAGAAACGACCCAATTCCGCACAAGGAAACGAATAGATTAATTTTGAGGATGAAATGGGACAAACTCATAGAAAAAACCTTCTGGTGAATAGTATCGCAACGATATTTTACCAGAAGGCCTATGAGCTTTTTTGTTGCGATTAGATTGTCAATTCGCGTTGATATAATACCTTACCCTCTTTGATAGATTGAAGTACTTTGATGTCCTTGATAGCCATCGTATCAACGGTGAGAGGATTTTGATCGACGATAATCAGGTCTGCTATTTTGCCCGCTTTAAGAGAGCCCTTTTCATTTTCTTCAAAATAACCATAGGCAGCATTAATTGTTACAGCCTTAAGTGCCTCCCAAACATCAATGCTTTGATCGGCACCCAATATTTGGCCGTTACGAGTTTGGCGTGTAACTGCTGTCCATACAGTGTGGAACATATATGGCATGACAACAGGTGTATCAGTATGGAAGTTTACACAGATATCACGATTGATAGCATCTTTTACAGGGCTAATGCGTGAGCTTCGAATATCGCCAAGATTTTTTTTGTGAACATCGCCCCAATAATTAACATGTGCAACGAAGATAGATGCAATCATATTCAATTTTGCCATTTTATCAAGCTGGTCATTGCGTGTTGTTTGACAGTGAATCATGGTTGGTCGCAGGGCGTGTTGCGGTGCATCCGCCGGATAGTTTGCTAAACATTTTTCATAAATATTAAGGAACTGATCACCGGCTGCATCACCGTTGCAATGGCAAAGTAACTGTAAATCGTCGGTTAAGCTTTTATTGATATAATTTTGAACTTCATCATCACTAAGCCATGGATACCCACAATTGTCGTCGTCTTTGTAAGGCTTAGTCATCCAGGCGGTTTTGCATTGTGGCGATCCATCTAGAACTAATTTATATCCACCAATTTTGAAATGATTTACATAGTGGTTGACGCAATCCTTGTTTTCGTTCACGATTTTAGGCGCATCGTCCATGGTGAAGCAAGGGTAGCTGATAACATCGCATTTTAATCGACCACTGTCGGCAAATTGACGTATTAACGAAACACTATCGCTGATGGATGCCCCATCTTGAATTGTCAGAATACCATTTTGGATATAGAAATTTTGAGCATTGTCTAATGAATCAATACTGGATGCAGCGAAAACATTACCAACATATGGCAGAGCTGCATGCATCGCCATTTCTTCCAATAAACCCAGAGGTTCGTTGGTTTCCGGGTCTCTGGCTATGAAGCCACCGGGAATTTCACCGGAATCCTTGGTAATCCCTGTTAATTCTAACAATTTGCTGTTAGCAACCCCCATATGGATGCTGGTGTGAATAGCAATGATAGGAATGTCGGTGCTAATCTTATCCAAGTCTTCCTTTGTAGGATGAATATTTCCTTCTAAGAAATTGTGATCATAGCCCATCCCAATTAATGATTTTATATTATTAGCTTTTTTTGCATCATAAGCTTCTTGCATAAGTCTAACGATATCAGCGCAGCTTTCTGCGTCTAGAAGTGGAACTGTTTGAAGGAAGGTGGCAGTATTTGCAAAATGACTATGCCCGTCAATAAATGCAGGCATAAGCGTATGCCCTTCTAAATCAACCCAAGTAGCGTCGGATGGAATATCCGCGTCGTCGCGATTCCCAACATAAGCAATTTTCCCGTTATTTTCAATGAGGATTTCTGCCTCTGGCATTGCGTCCTCCATGGTTAAAATTGGTCCGTTATAATATACGTTCATAATGGGCACCTGCTTTCGTTTCTCATAGTGTTTTATAAATAACAATGAGTTTTGCAAAACTTAATTTTAATTTAGGGTTATTAACAGATAATTTCAAATACTTATTAAAGAAAGAAAATTAAGCCAAAATAAGCAAATGACTATTAATAAAATCGCGGATTAACACTTAAAAATAGTCGAGATAATTATTTATCATGCATAGTATAATTGTTATTAATAGTCTGAAATCTGCGAAAATACTGCGGTTTAGAGCAGGTGCTTTTATATACTTCATCAAATCAAAGCGCAATGTGCGCGTTCCGGTAATATATAAAAATCGCTTAAAATTTGAATTATTAAACGAATGAATATAGTATTTGTTATTGCTCTTTTTATGATGTATAGTTCACTTAAGTTCCAGGAACGTAGAGAAACTTTTGGAAAATGAGTACATCGAACAAAAGGAGGAATACGCTATGACACTGATGATTAGTATTTCATGGATTGGTGTTATGATCTTACTAGGGGTCCTTATTAGAGCTTTTGTTAAACCACTTGCAAATATGCTGGTGCCGGCTTGTGTAACAGGTGGGATCATCGGATTTATCTTAATGAATACAGGCGTGCTTACGAAAATAGGGGTGGATTTTGCAACGCTGAATGCAATTGTGTCTAATTTATTTACGATTACATTTATTTCCATGGGGCTCACAGCGACTCCGAAAGAAGAAGGGGTTAGTGCCGGGAAGGAAACATTCAAAGGTTCCATGGTATTAGGCTGTGTTTGGGACTTACTTTATGCAATTCAACCGCTCGTTGGTTTCGGGGTACTGTTGTTAATTGGTGGACTTTTCGAAATTAGTCCTAATTATGGTTTGCAAATCCCATTTGCATTCTGCCAAGGCCCTGGTCAATCCATTAATTTCGGGGGTCAAATTGAAGCCGGCGGATTAATGCCTGGTGCACAACAGGTTGGTCTTTTGTTTGTAGTAATGGGCTTTATCTTTGCTTTTGTTGTTGGCGTACCGGTTGCTAAATATGGGATGAAGCACAAAATGGCAACCTTCCCACGTGAAATTAGCAAGGGTATTAGTAGAGGTCTTTTTGAACCGGGCGATGAAGAAATTTTAAGCGCCGGGACACAAACTACTTATAGTGGTAATATCGATGCACTTGCCTTCAATATGGCTTTGGTTGGCTTGGGTTACACAATTACACATCCGCTTTGCTTATTGCTTCAAACGTCTTCTATTAGTTTGATTCGCACGATTGGTACCATGGAGTTCTTCGTTGGTCTTTTCGTAGCCTACGGGATGAAGTATGTGATGAATCTTACCGGTGCAAAGAAATATCATGATGACATTTTGCAAGCACGTATTACCGGCTGGGGAACTGACTTTATGATTTGTGGGGCCTTCATGGCTGTACAAATGGCTGTTGTTGGTAAATGGCTCATTCCTATTTTTGCAGTATGCTGTGTAGTTGGTATAGTTTCTTTCGCAGTAACACTCTTTTTTACTTCTCACATTGGTGGGGCTTACGACTTCGAAAGATTCCTTGGCCTTTGGGGGACCATTACCGGTACCTGCCCAAGTGGTATTGCATTGATTCGTATTGTTGACCCTGCTTTGAAAACAACTGCTGCCGCTGAATGTGGTGCAATGAATATATGGATGACTCCTGTAACCATTTTGGCGCCACTTTGTATCGAATTCTGTTGCGGACGAATGTCCTTTACCAGCTTATTGATTGCTTATGCGATTGTAGCAGTGGGCTCCTTGGCTGTAATCTTCGTTCTTCGTGGCTTTAAACGTAAGAAATCCTTTAGCTTGCTTAAACATGAACGCTATCTTACTTTGGAAGATTTTAAGAAGCAAGCTAATAACTAAGAATCCTTTATCAGAATGTATAGTGTTGCTTTACGTGTAGGGATTCAATAAACCTGATAATTTGTAAACACAAATTATGAACTGACCCTCAACAGTTAGATTTAAAAATCTAACAATTGAGGGTCAGTTTTTTATTGAAAATAGAGTTTTGGATTTATAATACAAGCCGTTGTAACACGAGGGAATCGTTATGAATGACTATAAAGAAGCAATTAAAACAGACATGCTTATTGCTATATTTACCAATGAATTAAGACGGTATTATATTAGAAATGTCTGGTTTGCCATAGGCTTGAAAATAGTGCATACAAAAAAGGAGAAGCAGGAATTCTGCTTCTCTATAAGGTCTAACAATATGGGATTACTACAGGGCGTTGCTTCATTATAAAGATTCATTGGAGGGCAGTGCATTTCGGTAATTTTTTTGTAGCACTGTGCGGCGTTGCACAGTGCTTTTTTGCGTTTGAAAACGGGGAAAAGAAAAAGCCATCTTTGTTGGATGGCTTTGAAAATGCAATTAGTGTTTGTTAATGGAATCAAAGAATGCAAGGGTCATGTCACGACGGCTCAACAAACCGATGAGCTTGTTGGTGTCGCGTTCAACCACCGGCACAAATTTTAAGCGGCGGTTATCCATGAGGGTTGCAAGTTCTGCGGTGTTGTCGTCTTCGTAGCAGAATTGCACGCGCTTGGTGGCACAGTGCATCACAGACATTTGGCCCACTTCCTTCATGAGCTCTTCGTCCTTTTCTGCAGATTTTTCATCGTAACTTGCTGCATGATAAATGATTGGCACACGGTCTTGGAGTTTGGTGCGACGTGCTAAGAATTCCATGACGTCACCGTCGCTCAAAAAGCCAACGAGTCTTTCGGAAGAATCAATGACAGGAAGGCAGCCCACGCGGTGAGTGCTAAACATGTCAATGGCGTCTTGAACAGTGGCATTTTCGTTGATGGTAATCGGATTTTTGATCATAAGTTCATAAATCTCTTTCATTGTCATCCATCTCCTTTGTAAGGTTATTTTTAATCGCTGATTGAGCGTTTATTAAACCAGTCTTCGTAGCGCTTCCATTGTTGATAATAGAAACGGTTAATCATCACGCGGCGATATGGCGTCATGTCTTGGTCGTAGAGGAGGGTGCAGTCGGTCTTTTTTGCACTCATCATGCGACGAATCTGTGGCAATACGCGTTCAGGGGCGTATTCAAGCACCAATCGGGTTGGTACATGGAGCCAGAGTGCCGGGTCGTTGTGATAATGTACTTCGGGTTTTTGTCTATGTACGATGCGATCGTTGACAAGGTAAGTAACAAGGTTGCAGCCACTTACCGTGGTGAAGAAGCTGGAACGTCCTTGACGGATGTTGATTTCAAAAACTTTGTAACGGCCGTCGCGTTCATCGTATTTGATGTCAAATGATTGTACACCCACAAAGCCAATGGCTTCAAGGAAGGCTTTGTATTTGTCGTAGACTTCTTGAATGTCTTCTTGAATGATGGCGTTATAGTTGCCGATGCCTGCCGGTGTGTAGTCTTCAAGCACACAGTGACCGAGGCACATGGCTTGAACCTTACCGTTGGCATCCGAGTAGGAGTTGAGCACATACATGGTGGCATCGTCCCCTGGGATGAAGTCCTGTACAATCAAGGTGCCGGTGTAGCCTGCACCGTAAATATCGGAAAAGATTTGTTCGAGTTCGGCAGGGGAGTTGGCTTTGTAGGCCTTCTTTTTACCAGGAAAATTCAAATCTACGTATTCGATGGAATCGCTTGCTTTGACAGCGATTGGATAGTCGAACGGCAAATCGAACGGTGGCTTGTCATCCTTGTGAAGCATGACGGTGGCCGGATAATCGAGACCGTATTCTTCGCAAATGTTATAGAAGTCTTCCTTGTTTTCGAGGCGATTTTTGAGTTCAAGGTCGATATACGGTACAATGAAATAATCGCTGAGCCAGTCTTTGTGGCTGCAAATGAGTTCGGTGTAGCGGTCGCCGCAGGCAATCAAGATGAGATTGTCGTAAATGGGGCGATAGGTGTCGGCAATGTTGGTGAGTACTTCACGGAAAACTTCATCGGTATCGAAGCCTTCGTAGGTTTGTACTTGCACAATCTTGCTGTGACGGGTTTCAAGCAGTGGAATCTTGCCCAATGCGAGGGACTTGATGCCGTAGGCTTGATGGAAATTACGCGCCATGCCGTAAGCATTGGCGTCAGTGCCGAGAAGAACCGGCAAAAAGCGTTTGTTTTTATTTTTAACGAGTTTTTCCATTCGGATAGCCACCCTTCAGTGATTTCAGTACTACTATCATTAGTATAGCACACAACCATGGGCTCTGCACCCTTTCATTGACGAGGAAGGGGTACACGGCTACAATAGGAGAAAGTAAACAAAGGAGAGAATAGGCATGATAATCATTAACCAACTCCATCTTGGCATTGATGAGCCCCAGGAACGCTTGCGTGAGAAGATTGCTGAGCGCTTGCGCCTTCCAAAAGAGGGCTTTTCCTATACAATTTTAAAAGAATCTTTGGACGCGCGTCGTCGTGATACCCCGCGTTTTAGTTATCAGGTGGCCGTGGATGCACCGCTGAATGAAAAGAAGGTGCGTGCCTTAAAAGATAAAAATATTACTTGGCAGCCTTCTGAACGTATCAAGCCCATTGTGTACGGTGAGGCACCGCTAGACGGTCGCCCAATTGTCGTGGGCGCCGGTCCGGCGGGACTTTTTGCCGCTTATATATTGGCAGAGCATGGCTATAAGCCGCTACTGTTGGAGCAAGGCCAAGCGGTGCCGACACGTACCGAGCAGGTAGATCGTTTTTGGCAAGACGGAACCTTGGACCTTCATTCTAATGTTCAATTTGGTGAAGGTGGTGCCGGCACCTTTTCTGATGGGAAGCTCACCAGTCGCAGCAAAAATCCTTTGGGGCACAAAGTGAATGAAATCTTTGCGGCGCACGGCGCACCGGAGGAAATCACCTACCAAGCCAAGCCTCACATTGGCACCGACCTTTTGGGTGGCGTGATTGTTAGTATGCGTGAGCAAATGATCCACGAAGGCGCTGAAGTGCGCTTTGGGGTGACGGTACAGTCGCTGCTTTTAGAGGATGGCTTAGATGGGACGCATGTGAAGGGTGTCATGACAAGCGCAGGGGCGTTTTACAGTAATGTGGTGATTTTAGCCCTTGGCCACAGTAGCCGTGATTTATTCCGCACCTTGCATACGCAGGGGCTTGCCATGGAAGCCAAGCCTTTTGCGATGGGCTTTCGTATCGAACATCCTCAGCGCATGATTGACGAACGTCAACATCGCGATTTGGCAGGACATCCGCGCTTAGGGGCGGCAAGCTATCAGCTTACTTGGCATGATGATGTGCGTGACCGAGGTGTCTACACATTCTGTATGTGTCCGGGTGGGCAGGTCGTGGCGGCATCCAGCGAGCGGGAACGCTTGGTGGTTAACGGCATGAGTTATCATGCCCGTGACCTTGAAAATGCCAATAGTGCGCTGCTTGTAAATATCGGACCGGAGGATTTCGGCAGTGGCATCTTGGATGGCATTTTGTTTCAAGAGCGTATTGAAAGCGCTTGCTATGCTTTGGGTGGTGGTGGCTATGTGGCACCGGTACAAACCGTGGGGGATTTCCTCAAGGGTGAAAAAACCACAGTCCTTGGAGATATTCGCCCAAGCGTGCGCCCGGGTCACATCTTGAGCGATTTGAGCACCCTTTATCCGGCGGTCATCACTGACAGCTTGCGTGCCGCCATTGGCGGCATGAGCAGTCGCTTGAAGGGCTTTGATCGCGCGGATGCGGTGCTTACCGGCGCAGAAACCCGTTCTAGCTCACCGGTACGACTCTTGCGCGATAAATACCACCGTGAAAGTTTGACGATTCACGGCGTCTATCCCATCGGTGAAGGGGCGGGCTACGCTGGAGGTATTGTGAGCTCCGCCATTGATGGCATTGCTTGTGCCCAAGAAATTATCCAAACTTATCGCGCCGATTAAGGCTCATTAAAGGAGGGCGTGTATGCAAAAAGTCAGCATCCTTCATCGCTTAGAAGACATTGAAAATACCTCTAAGGAACAAATCCTACAAATGGTCAGCGAAAGCCAATTAGAAGGGTTTGAAGGCTTCGGTGCCTTCGACATTTTAGGCTTTAACTGGTATGACATTCATGATCAGAGCAAGGAAACCTATCGTCTGCTTATGTACATCGATGCCAATGACCTCATCATCTACTGCCAGGATGCCAAGGCTTACCGCTATTGCCAAGAGGTCGTGGAACAATTGCAGTTGGAGGACGATCCCACCAATGAACGCGTATTTTACCGCTTTTTCATGCGCCTCTTGCGAGGTGATATGCAGTATCTGGAAAACATGGAAGCGCACATCAATGCGGACATGATGACCCTCTTAAACGGTCAACTGGAGGGCGCACTGGATAACATTACTGTCACGCGTCAAGAGTTGATTCGTCTAAAGCATTATTATGAACAGCTCAACACCGTATTTGATGATATTCTCATCGATGACCATGACTTCTTTAGCGAGGAAGCCATGAAACGTATTTCTATTTTGGACACCCGCACCGACCGCTACATCAATAAGGTGCAGGATTTACAGGTCCTCATTAGTCAAACGCAGGATACTTATCAAGCGCAGCTGTCCATTCAACAGAATGATTTAATGAAGATTTTTACCATTGTGACCTCGATATTCCTGCCACTGACCTTGATTGTCGGTTGGTACGGCATGAACTTTGAAAATATGCCGGAACTTACTTGGAAATACGGCTATCTTGCCGTGATTATATGCTGCATTGCGATGGTGGTGGGCATGATTGGCTACTTTAAACACAAAAAATGGTTATAAAAAAATCCCATCTTCCTTTTCGGGAAGATGGGATTTTTGATTTGTAGGATTATTTTTCCACCTTGCGATAAGCCCAATGGTTGGTTGGACCGTGGCCGTGACCGACGAGAATGCCGTCGGAGATGGCAGCGGCGATATACGCTTTTGCGGTGGTAACCGCTTCCTTCACGCTTTTGCCCTTGGCAAGCTCAGCAGTGATGCAAGCGGAATAGGTGCAGCCGGTACCATGGGTACGTTCGGTATCCACACGTTCGGCGCTGAGGCTTACCACTTCGCCATCCTCGGTGATGAGGATGTCTTCCGCATCGGTGTTTTCTAAACGGTGTCCACCCTTAATGACCACATTTTTCACGCCCATTGCTTGAATCTTCTTAGCAGCAGCAAGCAAGTCATCGAGGGTTTTGATGGTCATGCCGGTGATGACTTCCGCTTCCGGCACGTTTGGCGTGAGAACGGTGGCAAGCGGAAGGATTTCCTTAATCAAGGTGGCTGCGGCTTCGTTTTCCATCAAAGAAGCGCCGCCCTTTGGCACCATAACAGGGGCTACCACGATTGGGATGTCTGTATGCTTACGCAATTCGCAGGCAACCGCATGCATGATGTCAATATCTGGGAGCATGCCGGTCTTTAAGGCCTTGATATCAAAATCATCAAAAACCGCTTTTAATTGAGAATTGACGTTAGGCACAGGCACTTTGTGGATATCGTGAACGCCCAAGGTGTTTTGAGAGGTGATTGCCACGATGACGGAGGTGCCGAACACCATACGTTCTTGGAAGGTTTTTAAGTCTGCTTGGATACCGGCGCCGCCGCCGCTGTCACTACCGGCGATGGTGAGTGCTTGCGCAACCGGTTTTGCTTCATAACTCATAGGATGAACCCCTTTCTTTGTATACGTATTTTATTTATTGATTCTGTCTAAGAGACCACGAGATTGGAAGGTTTTTAAGAGTACCCCGGCAACGACTGCCCCAATAATAGAGGAGAGGAAGAAGCTAGGTACAAACCCGAATAATGCCACTTCCTTGCCCAAGAAAGGCAAGGCCATAAGAGCGGCAATCATTGCCCCTAAAATCCCAGTCCCGAATACTTCGCCGCAAGCTGCCAAGGTCATCTTGCCCCAGCGCTTGAAGGCGAGGCCGGCAAGGAGTGCCCCGATCATACTGCCTGGGAAGGCCAAGATGGAGCCGGTGCCCATTAAATTACGAATCAGTGAAGATACGAAGGCACAGCCCATCGCGTACCAAGGCCCGAGCGTTACTGCGGTCACCACATTCATAAAGTGCTGAACCGGTGCAGCCTTTGCTACGCCGACAGGAATCACAATGAAGGCACTAAAGACCACGGTAATGGCAATAAAAAGCCCTGCCAATACCAATTTCTTTGTTTTGTTCATAATCAATAAGTCCCCTTTCTAAAATAAAAAAACGCCTGTGTGACAAAGCACACAGGCGTTTAGTTTGCAGTACAATCACTTTCCTACGCCGGTATCAACCGGATCAGGTTCAAGGAGTTCACTCTCAGTCCAAAAGGACGCCCCCAGTGCTATAACTCAAGTATAACACCTATTGGGAAGAATGCCCACCCCATTCATAAAAAAATGAAAACCATGGGGCATTGCAAAAACTTATTTGCATTTGCATTGATGATAGAATTTCGCCCCCCCTGCCACATTGATGGCAGTATAACCATGGGCTTGGAGCATGCGGCAAGCAATGTGGCCGCGTAAGCCTACCATACAAGTGACATAGATTGGTTGATCCTTAGGAAGCTCACTGATGCGGTCGCGGAGAACAGGCAGTGGGATTTGATGGGTGGATGGCATTGGCACCTTTTGAATTTCCTTATCTCCACGCACATCAAGGAGCACAGCGCCATCCGCTACGAGGGCATCGAGGGCATCCATATCGGTCAAATAGCCTTCACCGTTGGCGATGTTTTCGGCAATGTAGCCAGCGAAGTTTACCGGTGCTTTGGCTGTGCCGAATGGAGGTGCGTAGCAAAGCTCGAGGTCTTGCAAATCATACACACTCAAGCTACCGCGAATAGCAGTCGCAACCACGTCAATGGTCTTTTCAATACCGGAGCCGTGGCCCACTGCTTGTGCCCCGTAGAGAGTGCCGTCTTCTTTGGAATAAATCACCTTCAAGCACATTTGAGAGGCCCCCGGATAATAGGTGGCATGGTTGGCAGGATAGAGGTGAATGGCTTGGTAATCATTGATGCCCATTTCATTTAATTGGCGAACATTTTTACCGGTAGCAGCGCAGGTCATATCAAATACACGGGCCACAGCGCTGGAAAGGGTTCCTTTATAGTGCTTATCTTGGCCACAAATGATGTCTGCGACCATGCGCCCCATACGATTGGCAGGCCCTGCCAATGGCACATAGGCATCTTGACCGAAAATATAGTCCTTTACTTGGATAGCATCCCCGATGGCGTAGACATCATCTGCCCCTTGCACATGGAATTGGTCATCAACAATGATGGCGCCGTTTGCCGCAGTGGCGAAGCCGGCATCCTTCGCCAATTTGCTGTCCGGACGCACACCAATGGCAAGGACGGTAAAGTCGGCATCGATTGTAGTGCCGTCCTTTAAACGCACCGTCTTACCATCGTTTTCAAAGCCTGCTAAGGCATTGCTCAAATAAACCTTCACCCCGTGGGCACGCAATTCATCGGTAAGTGGGGTGGCCATTTCTACATCGAGGGTTTTCATGAGCTGATTAGGACGTTGGACTAAATGCACCTGAATCCCTTGGCGAACAAGATTTTCTGCCATTTCAAGACCAATATAGCCACCGCCTGCGATGACCGCAGTCTTTGGCTGATTGGCATCGATAAAACCTTTGATATTATCGACATCTTGCACATTACGTACAGTAAAGAGGCGCTCCTTCGCTTCATCGAGCCCTTCAAGTGTCGGCACAAAAGGCGCTGCCCCGGGAGAGAGGACGAGGACATCGTAAGCTTCCTCTCTGGATGTTCCGGTGGTGAAATCGGTCACAGTAACAAATTTTTTCTCGGTGTCAATACTTACCACTTCAGTTTGGACATGGCTGTCGATATTAAACCATGCTTTCATTTTTTCAACGCTTTGCACCAATAACGCATCACGTTTTTTAATTTCACCACCGATATAATATGGTAAACCGCAGTTTGCAAAGGAAATATGCGCCCCGCGTTCAAACATAACGATTTCTACGTTTTCATCTAAACGACGGAGGCGTGCTGCGCAGGATGCGCCGCCGGCCACACCGCCAACAATTAAAACTCTTTTTGCCATTAAATAATCTCCTTTCATATGTCCTATTTATTAAGCTGTCAAATATTATACTATGAACAGGGAGGACTGAGTAGTAAATAACGGTAGCATCTGGGAGATAGTTACTTTTATAAAGAAAAATGAAAGAAAATGAAATGCCCTTACAAGCAAAACTTGCAAGTCCCCTAGTCCTTGACAGAAAAATCGTTATTCCCCCAAACGTGTAACTCATGGGGTGGACATTTTACACATAACAGTCTGATAATGACTAAATTTAGATAATTGTTATAGGTGGCAAGTGGTCAACCAATTGCTGTCAATGAAGCCGTTTTGATGCCTCCTAGAAAGAGTGGTGTGGCGCCTGAATAGTGCTATTTTACTGAATTGAAAGAAAATAAGGACTTTTATTCAAGCGATTTATTTACGGATATGGTTATATATTGACTGGATTCGAGTAAAAAAACGCTGTGAATTATTTCTCTTATGTATCTGGACGTTAAAATATGCACTTGACGCCACCTAAATTGTTTATAATAATAAAAAGGAAGAACAATTGAAATCGTCCTTGGCGTGCAGAAAACCTTTGAAATTATCTGAAAATAATTGTAAGATGAAGGTAAGAGAATTGTAACAATTCAAATGATTACAATTAATAGTGCTCGGCGCAAGGACGCCAAAAGGTATGAGTTGTTTAATCTCAATATTAAATGAGGTGGGAGAACATGTCAGAAGAAAGATTTGAAGTGATCGTCATTGGCGGTGGCTTAGCAGGTTTATCTGCGGCATATCGTCTCTCCAAAGCAGGCCGCAAAGTCCTCGTTTTGGAAAAAGCACCATTCAGCGGTGCAAAGAATGTATCCGGTGGTCGTATCTACACCTATGCACTTGATAAGCTCATGGGTGACGAATGGAAAGATGCTCCACTCGAACGCGAAATCAATCAAGAACTCTTGATGATGATGAATGATGAAGATGCAGTTGTTGTAGACACCACTACCAATGCACTTGGTAACCAATCCTACAGTGTATTGCGTGCACGTTTCGACAAATGGCTTGCTGGTAAAGTTGAAGA
>OBVA01000347.1_pt1 | contig 21046 bp, 18 predicted proteins | sample 1495021 | NCBI WGS metagenome assembly OBVA01 (sample SAMEA2579965, study PRJEB22360) | human gut metagenome | biome: human gut; feature: human-associated habitat; material: faeces | place: Denmark | collected 2008/2010
CTCCCCTATCGCCGCCGTCGTGGTTGTGGCGCTCGCCTTTGTCACCACCATCATGAGCGCGCAATCCGTGGGCCAGACCGGCATCGACCCCATGGAGATCTTCGGCCTCATCGTCCTTCTGGTAATCGCCGCCATGGGCGAGCATAACCAGGTGAAGCTGTTCTTCGTCGCGGCAATCATCGCCATCGCATGCGGTCTTGCCGGCGACGTCATGAGCGATTTCAAGACCGGCGCCATCATCGGCACCAACCCGCGCGACCTGTGGCGCGGCCAGGCGATCGGCTCGCTGCTGGGCTGCATCGTCTCCGTCGCCGTCATGGCGGCGTTGCTGGGCGCGTACGGTACCGACGCCTTCGGCCCCGGTAAGCTCTTCGTTTCCGCACAGGCCAGCGTGGTCGCCACCATGGTCTCCGGCATCCCCAGCATCGCGGCGTTCGGCATCGGCATTATCGCGGGCATCGCCCTGTACTGCCTGGGCATTCCCTCGATGATGCTGGGCCTTGGCATCTACCTACCGTTCTACATGTCGCTCACCGCCGCGGTGGGAGCCCTCATCAAGGCGGTCTACGACCGCATCGGTGACGGGCGCGCCACCGCCGCAGACGCCGAGACCACGCATGAGGAATCCGGCATCATCGTGGCATCCGGTATCCTGGGTGGCGAGTCCATCGTCGGCGTCATCATCGCCCTGGTCTCCGTCGCCAGCGGCATGCTGGAGTAGAGGCGGCCCTTTGGGGAGTGTCGGGTATGCCCCGGTGTGGCCCGATGCGCCCCCATGCGATCCGTTTTCATGCGACGAACAAAAGGACGTCTTCCAAGCAGTCAATCCGCTTGAAAGACGTCCTCTTTTTAGCTTCTCTTCAAATGAGATTACGACCGGGGTCCCACCAGGGCCTCCGAAGCGCCAGCTGAAGGCGCGCGTTAGAACTCCACGTTGCCAAACTCGGAGAGCTTGAGCTCCTTGTTGTGGTCGGTGGCCCAGTCGACGTTCCACGGGCTGGTGAACAGCAGCAGCTTGCCGCCGCGCATGTCCTCGACGCGCAGGGTGTCGCGGGTGAGGGACAAGCCGGCGATATCGATGCTGCCGGGTTCGTTCAAGATCCAGCGGATATCCGTGTAGGGCAGCGGCTGGCGGCGCACCTCAACGTGGTACTCGCTCTTCAAGCGCTGCTCCAGCACCTCGAACTGCAGGGTGCCAACCACGCCGACGATAACGCTTTCCATGCCAGCGCCCAACTCGCGGAAGATCTGCACCGCGCCCTCCATGGCGAGCTGCTCCATACCCTTCACAAACTGCTTGCGCTTTAGGGTGTCCACCTGGGTGATGCGGGCGAAGTGCTCGGGAGCGAAAGTGGGGATGCCAGCGAACTGCACGTGCTTCTTGCCGGCGCACAGGGTGTCGCCGATGCTGAAGATACCCGGATCGAACAGGCCCACGATGTCGCCGGCGTACGCCTCGTCCACGATCGCGCGGTCATCGGCCATCATAGTGGTGCCGGTGGCCAGCTTGATCTTACGGCCGCCCTGCATATGGTAGGCCTCCATGCCGCGCTCGAACTTGCCCGAGCAGATGCGGACGAAGGCGATGCGGTCGCGATGGTTCTTATCCATGTTGGCCTGGATCTTGAAGACAAAGCCGGAGAACTCCTCGCGGGTGGGCTCCACAACCTCGCCGGTAAGCGAGTCCATATGCGTGGAGGGGCCGGGTGCCAGGCGCAGGAAGTCCTTAAGGAAAGGCTCGACGCCAAAGTTGGTGAGGGCGGAACCAAAGAATACGGGCGAGAGCTTGCCGGAAAGCACCGCGTCCAAGTCGAACTCGGAGTCGGCGCCGTCCAGCAGCTCGATATCGTCCATAAGGTTCTTATGGTTGTTCTCGCCGATCAGCTCGTTGAGGGCGGCGTCGCCCAGCGTCGCCTCGACCTCCTCGACCTTCTTGGTGCCGTTGGCGCGGCCGTCGCCCTCAAAGGCCAAAACGTGGCGGCTGGCGCGATCGAAGACGCCGCGGAAATCGCGACCGTTGCCGATGGGCCAGTTCATGGGGTACGTGCGGATGCCCAAGACGTTCTCGACCTCTTCCATAAGGTCGAAGGGGTCGCGGGTCTCGCGGTCCATCTTGTTGACGAACGTGAAGATGGGAATGCCGCGCAGGGCGCAGACGCGGAAGAGCTTCTTGGTCTGGGCCTCGACGCCCTTGGCGCCGTCGATCACCATGACCGCGGCGTCGGCGGCCATCAGGGTACGGTAGGTATCCTCGGAGAAGTCCTGGTGGCCGGGGGTGTCCAGAATATTGACGCAGCAGCCGCCATAGGTGAACTGCAATACGGACGAGGTAACGGAGATGCCGCGTTGCTTCTCGATGTCCATCCAGTCGGACACCGCGTGGCGCGCGTTCTGCTTGCCCTTGACGGAGCCGGCGGACTGGATGGTGCCAGTGTAGAGCAGCAGCTTCTCGGTAAGGGTGGTCTTGCCGGCGTCCGGGTGCGAGATGATCGCGAACGTGCGGCGCGAGGAGATCTGGTCAGCAAGAGATGCCATGGGGTTTGATTCCTGTTCTTTTGCGCAAAGGTTGAACCTTGCCATTGTAGCGGCAAACGCGGGCGGCGCCGTCCTCGCTACTTCTCATCCACCAAAACGGCGGCGCGGGCGATGGCGGCGTCGATGTTGGGCAAGAAGTTCTCGCGGCCAACCTGGTCAACAAAGCCGGCGCGTTCCATGGTGCGCATGGGCTGGTCGTTGGGATGCGAGATCACCAGCTGCACGCCGCGCTCGCGGCACATATCGAGCAGGTCCTCCAGAGCATGCATGGCCGAGGAGTCGACAGACGGCACGCCGCGCATGCGGATGATGAGCACGCGCGTGAAGTCCTTGACCGAGATGTCGTTGAGCTGGTCGGTCATGCCAAAGAACATGGGGCCGTTGATCTCGTACACGCGGACGGCGCGCGGCAGCTCGCGCAGGTGCGTAACCTCGGAATCCTCATCGCAGTAGTAACGCCAACCGCGCACCTCGGTCTCTTGGCTCACCATCTTCATAAAGAGGACGATGGTGACGACCATGCCGGCGGTAAAGCCCGTGGTGATGGTATGCGGCACAAAGCGGATGAGCGTGCCCAGGCGCATGACGCCCATAACTATCAGCAGCACGCCCGCGATGATGGTAGCCGTCGCCAGTCCGCTCATGCCGTCGGTCGCCATGATACCGGCGACGATGGTGGCGAACGCCGCCGTGGGACCGGAGATCTATATGCTTGCTAGCGGCGATAAAAGTGTGTCCGCTGCAGCATGTTTATACCACAGGCATCTTATAAAACGAGGGCTGTTCATCAAATAGAAAAGAGCCGCGAACCATCGATATAGGTTGCAAGCGGCCCTATTCCGCACGGACCACGGGCAGCCACAGCTCGCTTCTGCTGTCTGCCGCGCGCATATCCCTGGAAAGATAGCGCTCCACATCAGAACCGCTCTCCCATGAAAAACCGCTCGACGGCAGCCATTCGCTCAACACGCGATGCCACAACTCGCCCATAGCGGTCGAAACGTCACCCGTGCACTCGAAGACGGCGTAGGTCGCCGCCGGAACAACGCGCACCGCCATGCCGTCCGGGCAGGGCGCCTGCGTAGCCACGCATGCCATATAGCCGTCGAATGCGCCGTCGCGGCAAAACTGCACGCCTAGCAGACCCGCCGGCTCCCCATCCGATAGACCAAGCAGCGCATCGACTTGCGGCTCCACATCAACCCAGTATTGCACCGCCTTCTCGCCCGCGTCCTCAAGCTCCCATTCGCCCGTGGACGGCACGCCCACCACGCGAAAGGCGGGCTTCTCTACAATCTTGTAATCCATTGGTTCCTCCCCTTTTACGGACAAGGTGAACACAAGGCGCGAATATGACGCGAGCTTAACGCCCTCGTTTTTCGCTTCGCTGGGCGAGATGCCGTGCACGCGCTTGAACGCGCGGGCAAACGCCGTGGGAGAGTCATACCCGTAGCGCAGGGCGACGTCTATCACCCTGGCGTCGCGATCAAGCAAGTCGGACGCTGCCATGCACGGTCGAAGCCCCACCCGCAACCGTTGCCTACTCCGTTCGAGCAGGGTCGAAACACCAGATCGAATAGTGCTGTGGGCAGCCAAACATCGTAAAGCCTCGTTTGTCCCCATGCGGATAACGCCAGAACTCGCCTTGCTCTCGCAGCGTCCAGCCGGGACGGCCCATGTAGGAGTAGTTTTCACCGTTGTCAGACATATGGACGAGCACCACCCGGCGCCGCGCCCGAGCTTCCAGCTTGTCCAAAAACGCCAGCAGCACGTTGTTGTCAAACGAGTTGAACAGGTAGAAATGGGTGAAGCTTTCCAGCGGCATATCGAGCGCGCTGCCGCAGACCACGTCGGCCTGGTCAAACGGCCCCGTCCATGACTGCGCCCGCGCCGCCAGCGCCGGATCAAGCTCCACGCCAGTGAAATGCCCCGGTAATCCCGCCTCTACCGCATAGGCCAACACGCGCCCCGCGCCGCAGCCCACATCGAGCAGGTGTGAATCCTCGTCCAGATGAATACGACTAAAGAGGTCTTCGAGGATGAAATATGGCGTGGGCGTGGGCTCATGCGCGCAATAATCCGCGCGGATGGAGTCATCCCAGCAGCCATCGTCCGCACATGCGGAAAGAGGGCGGCCACACACCAGAAGATCGCGCGACTCTTCCTGCCTCAGCAGTTCTTCTTTTGTAGTTGCTACCAGCGATTTTTGCAGGTACACCATATCGATAAGCTGCCGTCCGTCCTCGATGATGGCATGGTCATAGTTGTCGATAAAGAAGTTCGCCACCCTATGCGAGAGCGCGAAACCGCAGTGTTTGTAGAAGCCGACAGTCGAAGGGACATCGCCCGTACCAACCTGCAGCGCGTTGTGGGAGCTGCGATAGTTACGCTCGATAAAGGAGATAAGGGCCTTGCCAAAGCCCCGGCCTTGAAAGCGTGGATCAACCGAGAGGCTCTTGAGTTCCAGAAGTCCCTCGCCCTCATCGGTCGCCACGCACTGCGCCGCGGGCTGGCCATCGCAGGTGAGCAGGTACATGTCGCCGCGGTCGAGGTAGCGGTCGATCATGTCCTCTTGCTCATCAGCAAGAAGCAACAGGTCGAGATAGCGCTTTTTGTTCGAGGTTATCCGGGTGATTTTCAAACCGAACCCCTTACGCAGCGGGCTGTGTCGCGTTGCGCTTTATGTTGTTAATGACGGCCACAAGGTTCATTTGCTGTTGAGTATTAAACATGCGCACAAACGATTGGGGCCGATCGAACGGCGGTTGCGTCAAAGTCTGCGGCTCCATATACCCGTTGTCGACAATGTAGTTAACAACTCGCTTTACAAAGGAAATCTGCTGCTCCGTAAGGCTCTGGTCGCTCATGAACTCCGAGAAGCAATTCATTGCAGCCTCGCGATCAAGATGGACCAGCTTACGCACCAGCAGGCCAAATGGAGTGTCTCCGTATGCCTTGGCATAGTCCGCCGCATTTCCCAACTCGTGAGTGAATAGGCTTTCGAGCTGTTCAAACTCGTAGGCGGTCATGGGCTCATTGTTTCGCAACTTGTGAATGACCAGCGTATCAGCATAATCCTTGAGGTAGCGTTCCACTTTGAGCTTGTAGTCCGCGTAATCCTCGCCAATATCTGCTTCAACACCGTACGTAATCGACGTGACGGGATCATCCAGATGGGTGATAACAGTGCGCCTTCCCGGACCGCCTACAATAAGCTGGATCAGCCCACGAAGGCTCTTTCTAATCTGCTCAAGGGTAAGGGGGCTGGCATCTGCAAGCACGCTGCCGTCGACAATGGAATTGATCAACGAGAGCTGCGCCTTCACCTGAGGAACATTTGCAACTTCCTGCAATTTGGCGGCCATGAAAACCACCTTGTTTTTAAACGGATCTACCTTTTGAGCTTCGCAAAGGGCAATCATGTATCCATACATCAACGAGTCAAATCGCAGGGCATCGATATCAGATTCCTCATTAACCACCAACATCGAGATGGGCGCCTTAAGCTCGGCAAAGTCAGTTGAGCTAATCAACGTATACGATTCAATACGACGATATTTCTCAACCTCACGACGGTGCTGGCGGATTGTAAACAACTCATCATTTAGAGCGATAACCTGGCTGTGCATAGTGTGGACCAGCTCGCTTCGCCAAGCTTGATACTCTTCGGATGAGAATTCGCTCCTCTGGAACATCATGGCAAGCTCTGCCTGACGTTGGAAGATGCGCTCAGAAAGGGAGACTGCCATCTTCCCTTCCGCGATCTCCGGGTTTTCACAGAAGAACTCGAAGTTCCTGCACCAGTCGAAGATGTAGAACCGTGCTTTATCCTCACTCGGACCGCTCAAGGGATCAACCACCTCGAGGCCCTTGCACAAACGAGTTCCACGACCAATCATTTGCCAGAACTTTATCTTTGAACGAACCTTCTTAAAGAAGACCAGGTTCACAATCTCTGGAACATCAACGCCAGTGTCCATCATGTCGACGGAGACCGTAATGACAGGCATGTCCTTGAGTTCAAAGTCATCGATTACCGTATGCGCGTAATCGTCGGAATGGAGAACCGTCTTGATATAGTCTCCCGGAAGATTGGGGTACAGCTTTCCGAACCGCTCAACGATAAACCGAGCGTGTTTCTGGTTCTGCGCAAAGATGACCGTCTTACCGAGAGTCTGACCGCCATCAACTTTGATGCCCTTTTCCATAAGGGTTTCAAGCACGTTATCAACGGTCTTCTCATTGAAAACCCAGCTGTTAATCTCATTCGAAGAGATCTTATCGGGGACCTCTTGGCCCGTATCCTCAAAATCCTCTTCTAAAGACTCTTGCTCCTCCTGGGACAGATCGTCATACGTGATGCCCTCATCTATAAAATCCGTATGGGTTTCAATGCCAAAATAAGGCACCAGAACATGGTCCACCTCTGTTGCAGTCTTATATTCATAGACGTAAGTTGGAACGCCGCGCTCCACCTCAAAGAAGTCGTACGTATTTCTATCGACCTCGTCTGCGGGAGTCGCCGTAAGTCCCACCACCAGCGAGTCAAAGTAATCGAAAATGGCACGATACTTCTTAAAAATGGAACGATGGGCTTCATCAACAATGATTAGATCGAAGTGCGCAGGCGTGAAAAGACGGAAACCGTCCTCGTTGCGTTCCGCATCAATGGCATTAAGAATGGTTGCGTACGTGGAAAACACAACGCGCGCATTGCGGTCGTCTTTATTTGTAACAAGGTTGCAAAGCGATGCATTGGGAAGATAGTTTTGATAGCCGCTCTTTGCCTGACGAACAAGTGCAACTCGATCGGCGAGAAACAGGACATTCTTAACGTAACCAGACCGCATAAGGACATCTGCCAAGGCCGCGGAGACGCGCGTCTTTCCCGTACCGGTTGCCATAACAAGCAGACTCTTGCGATGACCCGCCTCTATATTGGCGCACACTCGCTCTATCGCCTCCACCTGGTAGTAACGGCTTCCACCGCCTGCTATGGACTCGTCAACCGTGAGAGTAGATGGCTTCTGAACGTTGCCTCTACGGTTGATGATCTTCTGCAGATCATCTTGAGAGAATATGCCGCCAACCTGTCGCATTGGAGCGACGTCATCATCGACAAAGAAGGTTTCAAATCCGTTGGAAAGGATAATGGGAGGCTTGTAACCATACTCCATTTCAAGGCACTGAGCGTATAGACGCGCCTGCTGAAGGCCTTTCTGAGGGCTGAGGGCGGTCTTCTTCGCTTCTAGAATTGCAAGGGGGCGGCCATCTTTCCCTAGCAACAAATAATCAATAAAGCCTTTGCCCGTGTTGCGGCCATCATTGGTTGGCATGCCGCTAACCTCGCGCTCTGCAAGAACGTTCTGGTCCAGCGTCCATCCAGATAGAGCAAGATCCCAATCGATATAACGCTTCCGGGTCTCATACTCGGAAATCTCTTCCGGATTAAAATCGCGAGACTCTTTGTTCTCTTCTTTCTTTTCAGAAATGAGCGTGCTCATCTCGCTTAGCTTGGCCTCAAGCCGCCTTATCTCTTCCTCTCTCTGGGCAAGAAGAGACTCGCGCGATTTAATCAATGCAATATCACGCGAGGTAAACTGAACTCCCTTTTTGGGAATCTTCTTTTCGTCGAAAGAGCGCGGCGAATAATCGGGACCGTAGCAGTAATCAATCCAATCCACAAAATCAAACAAGTCACGAAGCACGATTATGGCATCATCGCGCGTAACCGCCTTGTCCGTATGCACGGAGAGGTTTCCCAACTTGTTAATTCCCAGCAGCTTTCTCCATACGCGGCCATCCACGCAAGCAGCAAACGACTGCTCATGCAGCAGCGAAGACAGGTTATCGCGATACGGCATATGAATAGTAGTGTCGACCGCGTACACCCACTTAACAGCAAGCTCTAGAGCTTTGCGACACCCAACCGCGCACATTGCGGGTGCCATAGCAAATACCTTTTCCGCTTCGATGCATGCATCAGCAAATAGGTCATAGTAGCCGTCTTGGCGTTTTAGAAAGTCAAAGTTCATATCTGCCTCTAACCGCTATCTAAACGTAGGAAAGCCTGGATAGATACAATTATAGTTGCGATTTATTGCGAACGACAAACCTCGATTTGTCGACCTGGGCGACGAAGGAAAGGAAACGATCTTGAAGCTCCATTGGGGGCACTGGAACCTCGATTGCTGACAGCTCCCTCGAATTGATATTCGCCTGATGCACAGCACCCTTTGCAATTGAACGCAACATCGCCTTTGTTGTCGGCAAGTTCATATACGTTGCAAGGAAATCTGGCCTTATCCTATCCCCCAGCCGCACCCTGATAATGTATCCAGCAATTACCATCGGCTTCCGTTCGTGAAATACGACCGTCTTGCCAACTTTTTCTCGGCTGTTGGTCCTGTTGAACAGGAGGTCACCATCGACAACCCGGCATTTCTCGAGCTCCGGACCGTTGAGATCGATATGCTTCACATCGTCAAGATTAAGCCGGCCATCATCGGTCATGTTGTTCATTCGCAGATAGACATATTGTCCACAGTCGGAAGCTTTTTTACTGGTTCCGTAGCGGACGTCGACAGCAAGACTTCCCACTGTCGCCACCGGCCAGCCGGCATCACCGAACATCTCGGCAAACCGGGATTTGACTAGGGAATCTAGATGCATAAGCAACTTTTTTGCTTGCGCAATTTGGCTTTCAATACGCTCAAGCGCCTGAACTTGCCTGACGCTCTCTTCAGGCGCGGGAAGTCTGAGCTCAATTCCTTGGATCTTACTCAATTTGATCGATGGGAACGACGGGTTTTCAATCAATCTGTTCGGGCGGTTAAAACGGAAGTAATGCTTCAGATAGGGAGCATAGTTTCCATTTGGGATCACGCATGCGAGGTGCGACACCACGTAGCAGGGCTTAGGGAGAACATATACGTTTCCCGTCATGCACGACATTCCACTTTTCGCGAAAACAACCGTCCCCGCAGGGAACAAGGTTAGACGCAATTTCGAGGCGGTACCACCGTCAATCTTCTCGAGGTCAGCGAGACTTTCCCCAGCAAGCAGATTCGTTAAGCTACCAGCACGAACAAACGGTATACCGTCTTCCGTAAACGCATCTTTTTTAGGCGCTACGTTGCCAGCTTTGATTGTTGCAATTTCGCTCAGTTTGACCAGTTCGCGCTCCCCGACAAATCGGGGTTTAACTGCCAAGTCACATCGATTGCTTTAAACGAAGGCAAGGAGGGTCAAAACAAAAGGGGCACCCAACGTATCAGGTGCCCAGATATGCCAGCCATAAGCCGACGCATCTCATTTCGTTTCAGATTGTACCATTAATAAGGCCAGCCATGACGCCATGGCTACCTCTTCGCAATATAAGCAAGCGCCGCCTTGATTTTAAGGTTGTCGGACTTTCCAATCATCTGCTGATAGATTTCGGACGGCAGCTTGTTCACGTAGAAATCGTCGAGAATTTTCTCGTACTCGGCTACGAACCTCTTTCTCTCGATCTTCGAATAACCCAGGGCGGAGGTGAAGAAAACAACCAGCAGCATACAGTCGGCGATCTGGGAGAAGGGCACCGGGTCGATACCGAACTCCCGTCCCAGATACTCCCTTACGTACTTGTTCGGGGCATTTCGGATGAGGAACCGCGCATCGAGGATGACGTTGTTATGAGCGACGCTGTTGCGCAGGCTCGCCAGCACCCTTAGCAGCGCCAGAAGTAGGTCCGTCTTATCCTTCTTTTGAGCGTCGTGGGTGTGGCTCCGCCTAGGCATACCCAAGCGGTCGTAAACCTCATCCTTCAACTCATCAGTAAGACAGAAGTAGATGGTGCTGAACTCTCCCAAGGTCAAAGTTTCCATGAGCGCCCAGATGGGAACCCTTCTCGACTGGTCGGTAAAGTGCCTGATCACCGGCTCGCCCTCCCGCGCGCTTTGCCTCGCCACCTTTTGCGCCAGATAGGAAAGCTCGCGATACTGATCTTTAGCCCCCGCACCCGTCAGACACTCCGAGCACACAACTTCAAAAGTGGCCCGTCGTCCCCTTTTTGCCAGATAGGCGCATATTACATCGAGGATGCAGCTCTTGAGCGAGGTCTCGACCTGCATGACCCTTGGATAGAAGAGAGTCTTGAGCTCCATGTCGAAAGCATAGAGGTTCAAGACCTGGTCGAAATCAGTGAGAGGCAAGGGGTTGCGTCGCTCGCGGGCAAAGCGATAGCCCTTGTAGCCATGATAATACCCGACGTTTTGAAGCTTCCTCTTGGCGGAAGATCCCTTTATACTCACGCCCCGAGCCCGGAGATGCCTCATGAGCGCATTCGTGCTCAAGGGGACGTACTCAAGTCGCCTTCCCATATCCTCCACTCCCAATCGCCCGCTAATAGCCTTCGCTTAATTAAGGGTAGCAGTTTGGCGGGCGGCTAGCCTATATATTTGGAATGCGATCGCTTTACATTCTGCTGGTCGACCATGGCGTAACAAAGAGTGGTATCGATCTTGCTGTGCCCCAGCAAGACCTGAACCTGCTCGATGGGCATCCCCTTGTCGATCGCCCTCGTAGCCATGGTGCGCCTGAACTTATGAGGGTGGAGCCTCAGCCCCGCCGCCTCGCGGCCTATTTCTCTCAGCCTCGACTCGACCCCGCTGATATTGAGGGGCTTGAACGGCGCCTTAAGAGAAACGAAGAGCGATGGATCCTGGTCGGAACGAAGCTTGAGGTAGTTTTGAAGGTGGATTTTCGCCTTAGCATCGAAGTAAACCCTTCTCTGCTTGTTTCCCTTGCCGTGGACGACGCACTCCCGCTTCTCGAAGTCGATATCCTCACGCTTGAGCCTCACGAGCTCGCCGACCCTCATGCCCGTCGAGGCCAGCAAGTCGATGACCGCCCTGTCCCGTAGGTTCTCGCACGAATCCCTGATGACCTCCATCTCCTCGTCGCTGATGACGGGCTTCACCGCCATCACGGAGCGTATCTTCTTGATGCGTCGCACCGGGCTCTTGTAGATGACCTCCTCTTCCTCGAGCCATGAGAAGAAACTCGATATGATGCGGCGAATGTTATCGAGCGTGACGTTGCTCACGGTCCCCGACTCCCCTCGAGATGCGAGGTAGTTTCTAACTTCAGCGGTTCCGACGGCGTGCAGCGGAGCATTGAGGAAACCTACGAAGTGACCGAGCGTTATCGAGTAATACTGGATGGTGCGCGGGGAACACCCCTCGACGGTCTTTGCGTTCAGAAAGTCTTGCAGCAGGGCCTTGTTGTCCGGAGATTCCAGATCCTTTACGCCCATCACCCTGGACAGGCACTCATGCAGCCTCTTCATTTGCGAACCGTCCAAAAACGCAGACATCTCGCGCTCGACCTCGCGCACCGCGGCACTCTCATAAAACATGGGAACCTCCTATCACTATTGATAACAGGAGGTTCCCACAGTTCGGGTCAGGTTCGCTTTAGGAGAAATACTCCTGAGCCAAGCTGTCGTAAAGCATCTGCAGCTTCTCGATCTGCTGCTGGACTATAAACCTCGATTTGTCGACCTCGGCAGCGAAGTCGGCGAACTCCTGTTGGAGAGTAAGCGGGGGCAGTGGCATGGAGAAGCCCATTAGGGCCTTCTTATTAACCTTAGGCATCTGTGCACGACCGGAAAGTGGCAAAATATACTCGAGAAAATAATCGGAACGCATCACATAAGCGAGAAACACCCTGTTACACAAGCTCTTGTTTGGCAAGATTGGATAGGCATCCGCGGAACAAACCCCTTCAAAATCAGGTAAAGCGACTTTGTTCAAAGCTGGACGAATCTTGCTGTATATTATGTGATCTGGCCCGAATACGTATTTCCCGCTTCTTACATTATCTTCTCGCACCGTACGATAACCGATTAACTCTCCGGTGCAACTTTCAATGCTGTCAATACCGACGTGCGGCGCATCAGCAAAAGAGGCATAGTCTTTTGTCATATGGGTGTCTATGCTAGCAAATTGATTAAAACTGTACACATCCCAGCTGTAAGGATTAGTTTTAAAATCCCCGAACATCTCGGCAAACCGGGATTTGACGAGGGCGTCAAGAGATTCAAGTTGGGCTTTCGCGCTTTCAATTTGATTTAAGACGGTTTCAAGCTGCTCAACGATCAACTCCTGAACAACTGCAGATGGAACCGGAACCATCATTTCGCGTAGAATGGTCAAATTGATGTTGTTCTGAGCCGCCCCTCGCCCCGTCGATTTCGCAAGCGCTTCGCGCGACTTCAAAAAATGATATAGGTAGTCCCGATCAACCGACTCCGCCTTAATTGACAAGGCGGCAATTGCCTGATTGGTCGCAGCGGGCATTTCAAGAATACCAACAGCCCCAATCGACGCAAAAATGGAGTATAGAAGCGTACCGGGATCCAGCATCTTAGCTGATGAGCCATTGAGTCCCGCCTCGGTAATGCACTCTTCAGTTTCGGCAACATACTTGCTGGAAATATCACTTATCTTCACCCATGGGATTGCCCCATCGTTCCAATACTCGGCTACAGACCGTTTGGGAGTTCCGCCAGAACAGATGTTGCATAGCTCTCCAAGCCTCACCCATTCCCCGTCAAATCGGGGTTTAGCTGCCATTAGAACTCACCGCCCAACAGCTTCTTAAGCTCTGCAAGGCTAGCGGTCATTTGGGCATTGAGATCCTCGAGATCGGCCAAAATCTCCTCGGTAGGCGGATACTCAATACGTTCGTACTCAGTCTTGGTGTACTTGTTAAAGCTGAAGTCATATTCGTTATCGACGATCTCCTGTTTCGGCACGAGGAAGCTTTTCTCCGTGCGTTCGCGGTCCGCCTCCGCATCAAGATTTGCCCAGCGCTGAAGAACGTCAGGGATATCGTTGTGTTTCTCGTCCAGATCGCGCTTATCATCCAGCGTGAAGCCGTCCCCCTCCATGTTGTAGAGCCATACGTTATCGGTTCCACCGGCATTGGTTTTTGTAAACACGAGGATTGCCGTGCTCACGCCTGAATAGGGCTTGAACACACCACTGGGCATATAGATGATCGCTTCGAGTTTTTGATCCTCAACCAGCTGCTTGCGCAATTCGCGATACGCCTTTGAATTAGAGCGGAAAAGCACTCCATTGGGAACGATGCACGCGCATCGCCCTCCTACTTTAAGCATGCGCAGGAACAGGGCGACAAAGAGAAGCTCCGTCTGCTTTGTCTCGACGATGGCACGAAGCCCCTTATCGATATCTTCGACATCAACCGATCCCGTGAAGGGAGGGTTCGCAAGGATTACGTCGAACTTAGAGCTGATGCTGTTCTTTTGAGAAACACTGTCCAGATAGCGGATATCGGGCGCATCGACTCCATGGAGCATGAGGTTCATCGCACTGATGCGAAGCATCGTTTGATCCATCTCAAAACCACTGAATTGAGGATTGCCATCGGCACCCGTAAAGCGATCCCACTGCTCGGCGCTCATGTCGTCGCCATAGCCATCACGAATATGCTCTGCAGACGAAATCAGAAAGCCTGCGGTTCCACATGCCGGATCGCACACAAGCTCGCCAGGCTTAGGATCCACCATCTTAACCATCATGTCACGTATATGCTTTGGGGTACGAAACTGGCCATTGGTGCCAGCCGTGCTCAGCTTTGACAGCATATACTCGTACAAATCTCCAAGATCTCCGATATGCTCGTCAAAATCCGCCAGGAGCTCTTCGACTCCCGTAACCGCCTTCTCAAGAAGAGAAGGCTTCCCAGCGGGGAAGCCGAAGGTAGCGTTCTCCATCGCCTTAGAGAATGCGGAGTTATCCCCCATTGTCTTGATAAAGGGGAACGCAAAGCGATCGACAATTCGATACATGTCTTCAGCCCGTTTGTCTTTAAACGAACTCCAACGAATGTCCTTGCCAGGGATTTCTTCCCCTCGATCATTCACATAAGTTTTTGGAAACAGATGGTTCTGCTCGATTCCGAGCATGGTTTCCAAGCGCTCTGCCTCAAGCTCTTTCTCGTCCAACGAACGCATAAACATGAGGTAGGTAAGGTTACTGATGACATCAAGAGGATTGGTGATTCCACCTTCCCACATCTTTTGCCAGATAGCGTCAACCTTATTCTTAGTTGCTCCGGTAATCATGAGAAGGCCCTTCGATAATCCTGTAACGACTAAATGCCGGCAACCCAACAAATCCCTGCGGCTGGCAGAGAGCCTGGATGCCGGCAATCCCGAAAAATAGTAAAACTATAAAGCATAACAGGCCGATAACCCGCTTAAATCAGGCAAAGAGAAGATATGACTCGATAAGCGCCCGAGCAACATGCAAGCCGTTGACAGTCGCCCTTTCTTTAAAAGCAAGCGGCTATTAGCGGGTATCTTTTATCGCGTTCAAGCATTGCAACTCACTTGACGAAGCATCAGGCCCGTCATACCTTTGACCCAAGAAGCACGTTGGTTCTGAGAGTGTGGGAAGCCTCGTTCGAACAAAGGAGCACACCGTGTCCATACCGAAATATGACGACCTGTATGAAGCCGTTCTGACATTTCTTTCCGATGGCAACGAGCACTCTTCCAACGAAATGACCGGGCCGATTGCAGATGTATTCAACCTCACCCCAGAAGAGCGCTCCGAACAGCTTCCAAGCCAGCGACAAACCACCATAGCCAATCGTATCGGCTGGGCCCGCACCTACCTAAAGAAGGCGGGACTTATCTCTAGTCCCAGACGCGGCGTTTTTGTTATCACCGATTTGGGCACTGCGGCGCTGGCATCAGGTGCAAAGATAGACAATTCCTACCTCAACCAATTTGACTCATTCAAGCTTTTCAGTGACAGGTCGTTCGATCATTCCGATAAGACTCAGACGCACAGCGCGTCGCCAAGCACCGGCAGCGCATCGGAGTCGACCCCCGACGAGACTCTTGGCAAAGCTCTGCAACTCATAAACAAGCAGTTGGCTGATGACCTTTTGGATGAAATAATGAAGCTATCAGACAAAGCGTTTGAACGCTTTGTTTTGGATCTCATGAACGCCATGGGCTATGGGGCAGTAGACGGCGCGGCGGAACAAACGCCGTACTCTGGCGATGAAGGCATTGATGGCATCATCATGGAAGACAAGCTTGGTTTCAATCTGATATACGTCCAGGCAAAGCATTACTCACCTGATCATTCCGTTGGAAGACCGGAGATACAAGCATTTGTTGGCGCGATCGCGGGGCGAAACGGCAAAGGTCTATTTGTCACAACGTCGAAGTTCAGCAAGCCCGCGTGCGATTACGCAAACCATCAGCATATAGTGCTGATTGACGGCGAGAAGCTCACTCAGCTTATGATTGAGCACGGGTTTGGCGTATCAACGCGCAAGGTCTACAAGGTTCAGTCTATCGACACGGATCTGTTTAATAGCTATTGCGACATCTAGAAGGTTTGTGGCAGGGACATTTTAGTTCAGTGTGACCTTGCCGCGCAGGATTTCGCGCTTCTCAAGTTCCTTCGCAAAAGCTTCCGCAGGCAGCATGTAAACCTTGCGGTCAGAATAGCTGCTGCTGATCCGATTGTTTAGCAGATAGCACATATCGAACTGAACAGAGCATTGGCTATCCACATCATGGGACCAGATTGTGTCCGCCGACAGACCCATATGCCCAACGGAGACCCTGCCGTGCGTTTTGGTAACCTCCACGCCACCCGTGGGACGATAGAAGCTCTCGCCAGTCTCCACTCCTGCGACATCAAAATACGCTTTGATTGTGGCCCCATCAAAGCCAGAAACCGCCATGGAATCCGCGATGGCACCGATGGCCTCGCCCTCCCAACGCTTCCACGTAGCCGCAGTCATACGAGTGATGGCGACAAAGTAGGTTGAAGCGTTTGAAACAATCATCAAAACTTTGCCGTTTGCGACCTTAACGCGGTTGACTTCCCAGCAAAACAGCGGATCGGAGCAGGTTCCGTACGGCGGCTGCTTGAGCTTGAGAAACTTTTGAAGCGGATTAGTGATGCCAAGCTCCATGCGAGACCTCCTGTTGGTGCGTACATTGCACAACAGGGTAACCGAGGCAGCGGCCCCTATTCGCGCTCATGCCAAAATACCTCATCGCGAATGTACTCGCACAAATGAGGAATGCAGCAACGGACCAGCCCGTACCCCGCCGCTTCGATAACGCGCTCGCGGATGAGGCTTGCGCGATACTTGTGGACCCAACTGTCCGTTCGCTCCACGCGCGCCCCAATATCCGCAACGTGCGTCACGCCCTCGCCATCCCTCGCCATCGCCTCGAGGAACAGACGTTGCGGGGGGCGCAGCCCATAATATGTGGGCGCGCAGACCGCCTCGTAGAACGCGTGGAGCGCGTCGCGAACGCCCGCATCCACATCGACGTTCTCAATCGCTTCTGACCCTCGCCGGTCCGCCGAGCGCCACATATGGTAGCCAATAAGCTGGATCATGTACGGATGGCCCCCGGCAGCCTTAGCGGCTCGCAGCGCTAGCTCGTCATCGATTGTCTTTCCCGAACTTTCAACCACATCGACGTATGCGTCGCGCGTTTCTACCAGCGGAACCTCGGCAAGCGTATGCCGCTCGGCGCGCTGCAAAAACGTACTGACCTTGTTGTTGAGAATATCGTCCACAAGCGACGGAAGCCCCGCAAAGACAAACGCGATGCCCTTCTTTTGGGCGTCCGGCAAGCCTGTTTGGTCCTGATCTGCCTGCACATGCTGAAAGGTTTCCGCAAGCGCAACAACGTCCCCCATCGAAACGCCCTGGGTCTCGTCGATCGCAATGAGCACGCCTTTGCCGCGCGGCATCTTTTCCAGGCGCTCGGTCACGGCATCCCTAAGCGTGCGGGCATCAACCGGGGGCGTCTCGAGCGTCATGCCGCCAAACGTCGCCGTCGCCAAACCGGCGACCCCTACGGAAGGAGCGATGCTCACCTCTCTCATCCGCATGCCCCTGGGCCTAATGGCACGCACCAAGCGATCGCACATTCCCACCGAAGCGTTATCGGCAACAACAAACCAACCCTCGCGCTCTGCAATGGAGCGAATCTCTGAAAGCATGACGGTTTTGCCAAACCCGCGCTGGCCCGTGATGAGCATAAGGCGGCCCGGAGCTCCAGCACCGTCCGCAAGCCCCGACTCAAATCCATCGAGCACGTCTTGCCTACCAATAAGCACGGGCGGAACCTTGCCCGCAGTTGGTTTAAAAGGATTGAGGGTCTTGGCCATATCGATCACCCGTCAATGTGTAAACTGCACTTTACACTATCTTATACCAACTTATACCGTTTTCTACCATTGCCACATTGCCGGCATAGCGCCAGCGGAACGATTGACAATCAGCGCATCGCGCGGAGCTGTTCCTTCATGGTGGACGAGATGCGGCGACTTTCAATCGCCTTCTGGATGGCCTTGCGACGGGTCCATTCGTCCAAAAGTGCAGCGTCGCCCTTGCGCTGCAGATATGGCAACGCAGCCGCCTCCTGCTTTGCGAGCGCTTCGGCAAAGTACCAGGCGCGCATCATATCCACGTAGTAGATATCGTCCTTAGAGGCAGGCAGGCCGTCCGCGTCCGTCTGCGGCATGCGGACGACGGCGACCATATCGAGAAACCGCGGGTCGAACAACTCGTCCAAAAACAAGCGCATGAACACGCCGATGCCAAACCGGATGGTGTAGCAGCGGCCAGAAGCGAGCCATGCCTCAACCTGCTCAAGCGTGCGCAAGGGATCTTTTGCAAGTACCTTCACCGGTAGCTGGTCGCACGTTGCCCAGTTGTCCACATGGGGCAAGAAGCGGTTGTACAGCTTGAACGCGCGGCCATAATCGCGCTCTTGACCAATAGCGAAGGCATGCACCTGGTTCTCTTCGAACAAGCGATGAGGCAGGGCGCGCAAAAACGTCGCGGCATCATCGCGGCGAACGAGCTCCTTGGCGATTGCACGTAGGGCGGGCGTGCGCACGCCAACCATGCGCTTAGGGTCCACCGTGGGCGTGAGCCTGGCCATGAAGTCCCTGTATGCGGGATCGATCCGTTCGCTTAAGCTGCGGGCGACGAATTCGCAGGCGGAGTCATCGCCAAAGCCGGGCAGCTCGCAGCAAAGAACGTCTTCAAGCGGCTCTGTGGCTGCCATGGCCAGCAACGCATCCTTGCGCTCGCGCGACAGCTTCTTGAACAGGGCCTCCGCGCTCATGGCGCGCTGCTTGGAATAGAAACGCGCCTGCGCCACCAGGCTTACCGGCGCGTGCGACTTGGTGTATTTGGCGCCGCGCCCGGCTTGATGGGCCGCAACGCGCGCCGCGACATCGACCGCATAGCCGGTGTAGAGGCTGCCGTCGCCGCAGCGCAACACGTAGAGGTAATGTTCAAACGGCGAGGTCACATGTGCTCCCATACGTACTCAAAGTCCAGCAACCGCCACTCGCAAAACTCGTCCACTCTATACGCACACCGCCGAGCGCTCCTTCAAATTAAGGTTCCAACCCATCTCGAAATCACCCGTCTTGCGGTGCATCTTCTCCAAGATATTGTCACGGATGGTATAGGCGATGGTGTCTTCCTCGACCTGAACCATAAAGTCGGCCTTGCTACCGCTGTAGATAATCATGGTTACAGCTCCGTGTACTTCTTTGAATTGCCGTACGCCTTATCGACGGGATATTTCACTGCATTAGCATCCATTTTAGCGCTTACGGCATCGGCCAGGTCCACGCCCAGCTCGCTGGCAAGAAAGATGCAGTAGATAGCGACGTCGGCAAGCTCCTCTATCATCGCCTCTCGCTTCTTGGCAACCTCAAGATCCGTCCCCGACCACTGGAACGTTTCCAGCAACTCCGCCGCTTCCAAGCTAATAGAGATCGCTAGGTCCTTAGGGTTATGGAACTGCGCCCAGTCCCTCTCGTCACGAAACGCCAGCGCCTTTCTGGCTGCATCCTCAAACACCATGGCACGCCCCTCTCGTCATTCTTAGGACGAATTATCCCACAGAGCACGACATGCAAGGGTCTTGCGCGCCCATCTGTCACGCGAGCCGTGAACAGCGCCATGGTGAACGCCTATATCTGTTGAACTATGGAGACACATCGAAGATGAGGGATACCGACCCTTATCCAACCTTATCTAGAAAAGATTGAGCGATATAAGACTCGGGCGAAACCATCATGGCTACTCCCCTACAAAAAAGTTGATTATCACCGCGGCGACTACAAACAGCAGAATGGCAACCACTAGCGCGCCGCCGGGAGTATCGACTCCGCCATAGCTGCCGGCTCCCTTGGCGCGCCTTCGATTTGCGGACGAGGAATCTGCGGCGTTGCGAGCATCATCCAGCTCCTGCATAAGACGCTCTTCCTCGTCCATCCACATAACCCCAAAAGAGCGACGGCCGATCTCCTCGCCCAGGCTCCGCTTCTCGTCCATGTGCGCTCCGTCCCCGCCATCAGCCGACCGATAGGCCGAGCTGGAAACCTAGCTGGTCCATTGAGTCTATGCTACCCAATCTGCATGTTGCCGGAGCTTGTCGATAAGCTTGCGGTAGATGCGCTCGCGAATCCAAGGCTCGTTCGAAAGGGCGATGGCGTCTTCCATAGGCACCCAGCGCACCGCGGAATTCTCGTCCGCACAAATGCGCAAAGGCTCCGCCGGGTCCGCAACCGCCAGATAGGTAACGTTGAGATGGGTATGCGAGCTTACGTAGCGCCCGCGCTTCTCATGACCGGCGACGGGAAGGACCTCGAGTGAAAAGATGGCGCCGGGCCCGCACTCGATCAGGCGCGCGCCCGTAACGCCCGTCTCTTCCCGCAGCTCGCGAAGGGCGACGGCGGCAAGGTCGCGCTCGCCGTCCGCATGGCCCCCGATCCAGCTCCACGAGTTATAGATGTTGTGATAGACCAGCAAGGTTTGGCGAGCCGTCGGGTCAATGGTCCAGATGGAGCACGTCATGTGGGCGGGAGCCGTGCGCTCGAAGCACGCGGGACCGCAGTCGAGCGCACGCAGCATCACATGACGGTCCACCTTCTCCTGCGCGTTGAAGGGCGTGTAAAGCTCGATTTCCTCACGCAGGTCCATAACGGGTCAACTCCCTTGCCGCAGTAAATCTATTCCTTGCTGCAGTGTAGCCCTACTTGCACTTATCGAACAACAAGGCGATGCCGGCGCCAAGAAGCGCGACTCCGATGATTCCGGCAAATACAAGGGGAGGCGTAAGGTTGGCGTCGCCCGTCTGGGGAAGGCGCGGTGCGATGGAGTCTTTACGCCCCGCCACCTCCACCCTGGAAGGGGCGGACGCGTCCTTTGCCTTGGCAACCTATGGCTTTCGGGCGGCATTCGCCTCGCCGTCTCCAAGCGCCTTCTCGACGTCTTCACCCACCTTCTCGACCGTGCCCTCAACGTCCTTCTCGGCTGCGGCGGCGTCCTTCTTCATCGCATCGTCCTGGCCGGCCCCGTCCTTCTTTGCCGGGCTTTCAGACTTCTCGCCATCTTCGTCCCGCGCGGAACCCGCCGCATCAAC
>OBVA01000348.1_pt1 | contig 21010 bp, 19 predicted proteins | sample 1495021 | NCBI WGS metagenome assembly OBVA01 (sample SAMEA2579965, study PRJEB22360) | human gut metagenome | biome: human gut; feature: human-associated habitat; material: faeces | place: Denmark | collected 2008/2010
CTCGAAGCGCCGTCTCCGCTCTAGCTCCGCGTCGCCACCCCAGCTGGCCGGAGATTGCGGAGTTTGGCACGGCAAAGGATTCTTTAGCTTAAATCTTTCCCAGATTATTCGGAATCTAATGAATCATCAGTCCAGTACGGGAATTATGACCCATCCTTTTTCCGAGAGGTGGATTTTTTTAGTTCCGCTAAATCCTCTGATCACTTTAAATGAGCTAGCTAACAAAGCGCTCCTGCAAACACCCGTTCCCAAATGTATTAAAATCTGATTAACCCCATGTGGTAATATAGAAGTATTCAAATAAAGGAGGACGCGTCAGATGCCAGAAGAACAACCAATGGTCCTATTTAAGGACGTTGAGAAAGTTTATCGAGGCGGAAATGTCGCGGTCGAACATATCAACCTTGAGATCCATAAGGGGGATTTTGTCTGTCTCATCGGGACGTCTGGTTCCGGGAAGACAACGACCATGCGGATGATCAACCGAATGCTGGAGCCCAGCGGCGGCCAGATCCTGTTTAACGGCAAAGACATTCATAAAATCGATGCCGTTAAACTACGTCGGCAAATCGGTTATGTCATCCAGAATATCGGCCTCATGCCACACATGACGATCTATGAAAATATCACCATCGTGCCAAAGCTGTTAAAGTGGCCCGAAGAAAAACGCCGGGAAAAAGCCAAGGAACTGCTCGATTTAGTTGAACTTCCAGAAGACTATCTTGATCGCTATCCTTCCGAACTTTCTGGCGGTCAACAACAGCGTATCGGGGTTATCCGCGCGTTAGCAGCCAATCAGGATCTGATTCTGATGGACGAGCCATATGGCGCCTTGGATCCCATCACTCGTGAAGCTTTGCAGGAACTGATTAAGAACTTGCAAGAAAAACTCGGTAAAACCGTGGTCTTTGTCACCCATGACATGGACGAAGCTTTGAAACTCGCAACTAAAATCGTGGTCATGGATCATGGGCATATTATTCAAAATTCGACACCGACAGAACTCTTAACCCATCCGGCCAACAAATTCGTCGAAAATCTCGTCGGGCAAGACCGACTTGTTCAAGCGCGGGCCGATGTCACCACCGTTGAACAAATCATGCTTAAAAACCCAGCCGCCATCACACCAGGCAAATCTTTGGCTGAAGCGATTCTGCTGATGCGCAAACGCCGCGTTGATACGCTGCTGGTCACAGATGACGAGAATCATCTTAAAGGTTTCATTGATCTTGAATCTCTTGAGACGCGTTATCAAAGTGCCACTAGTGTTGGCGATATCATTAAAACCAGTATTTTCTACGTGAATAAAGACTCACTTTTGCGTGATACCGCTGATCGCATTCTCAAACGCGGGCTTAAATATGTCCCTGTTGTCGATCATGATAAGAAACTTGTCGGCATTGTCACCCGAGCGGCCTTGGTCGATGTTGTTTACGACACTATCTGGGGCGACAACGATGACAAATCTGACGATATCGACAGTGACCAAGCTGATAGCGATACCGAAAATACCGCTTCAGCAACTGCTGCTTCGGAAGCGCCTGCTAACAGTGACACGCCTAAGGAGGTGTGACCATGTTCGCATTTCTAAACGCACATGGCAGCGAGCTAATCACCAAGACTTGGGAGCAGCTCTACATTTCCGCCATCGCACTGGGTCTTGGCGTGCTGGTAGCCGTGCCGCTGGGCATTGTGCTGACACGTTTTCCTAAAACGGCGAAAGTTGTCATCGGTCTAGCCAGCATGTTACAAACGGTGCCATCGCTGGCGTTGTTGGCCTTAATGATTCCAATTTTTGGGATCGGCAAGTTGCCGGCCATTGTGGCGCTGTTCATCTACTCGCTGCTACCGATTCTGCGTAATACTTATATTGGCATGGAAGATGTCGATCCGGTTTTGATTGATGCTGCTAAAGGCATGGGCATGACGGCCTTGCAATCAATTCGGCAAGTCGAAGTGCCGCTGGCGATGCCGGTCATCATGGCCGGTGTGCGCCTATCCGCCATTTATGTCATCGCTTGGGCAACCCTCGCATCGTACATCGGTGCTGGCGGCCTTGGGGATCTCATTTTCAACGGCTTGAACCTCTTCCAGCCAGACTTAATCATTGGCGGGACGATTCCGGTTACCATCTTGGCACTCTTGGTTGATTGGCTGCTGGGCCGGCTAGAACATCGGCTGACCCCAGTAAGCGAACAGGCCTAGGAGGTGGCGAGATGAAGACATTCAGAAAAATGCTCCTATCGCTGTTCCTCATCCCCGTCTTGCTATTAGGCGGCTGCGGCTTTCCCGGACTGGGCGGCTCTGGTAATGACGGTACTGTGCGGATCGCTTCGCAAACCAGTACTGAATCGCAGATCATGGCAAATATCATTGCCGAACTCATTAATCATGAACTAGGCTACAAAACGACTTTGGTCAACAACCTGGGTTCTGGTACCGTGGTACATCAAGCGATGATTCGCAACGATGCTGACATTAGTGCTACCCGTTACACTGGGACCGACATTACCGGTACCTTAGGCATGAATCCCGTCAAGGATCCTGCCGAAGCTACGGCGATTGTTAAGCGCGAATTCAAAAAGCGTTACGACCAGACTTGGTACCCGTCTTATGGTTTTTCCGACACTTATGCTTTCATGGTGACCCAACAGGAAGCCAAAAAGGACGGTTTGAGCACCATTTCCGATTTGAAGAAAGTCGCTTCGCGTTACAACGCGGGCGTAGATTCCAGTTGGATGAACCGCAAAGGCGACGGTTATAGCGACTTCACCAAAATGTATGGGTTCGATTTCAAACGAGTCTACCCGATGCAGATCGGACTGGTTTACGATGCGGTCGAAGCCAACAAGATGCAGACGGTCTTAGGTTACTCAACAGACGGCCGCATTCGCAGTTACAACTTGAAAGTGCTGAAGGATGACAAAAAGTTCTTCCCACCTTATCAATGCTCGCTCGTCGTCAACAACAGCTTTTTGAAAAAATACCCGAAACTCAAGCCGCTGTTACATCGGTTAGATGGCAAAATCAACCTGAAGACGATGCAAGAGCTGAATTATCAAGTCGATGATCAACTGCTTGAACCGAACGTGGTCGCGCAAAAGTTTCTTGCCAAACACAACTATTTCAAAGGAAGTGACGACTAATGGCCAACATGGATACCTGGCAGCAATTCTGGTACTATCTTGCCAATAATGGCTCGTATGTGCTGAGTCAGTTTGCTCGCCATTTTCTGATCTCAATTTATGGGGTGTTAATCGCCGCCATCATCGGGATTCCGATCGGGCTGGCAATTGCGCGGCACCGGACATTAAGTAGCACGGTGATTGGCATCGCTAACGTCATTCAGACAATTCCTAGTCTGGCGATGTTATCGATCATCATGCTTGGCCTCGGGCTGGGTGTGAATACCGTCATCGTGACTGTTTTCCTCTACTCGCTGCTGCCGATCATCAAGAATACTTACACAGGCATGCAAAATGTCGACAAGAACTTGATGGATGCGGCTAAGGGTATGGGCATGACCCGTTGGCAATCGCTGTACATGGTTGAAATTCCGTTGAGCATGTCTGTCATTATGGCCGGCATTCGCAACGCGCTGGTCGTGGCAATTGGGATCACCGCCATTGGTGCCTTCGTCGGTGCCGGTGGTCTGGGCGACATCATTGTTCGCGGCACCAACGCAACCAACGGCGGCGCCATCATCCTTGCCGGCGCATTGCCAACCGCGTTAATGGCGATCATCTCTGATTTGGTACTGGGCTTCTTGGAGCGCCGCTTGGAACCAAAAGGCAAAGCAGAATCTTAAAATCGTCATGAACCTTATATAACCCTAAAGACGGCCATTGCTGGTCGTCTTTTTTGTGACCCTTAAAGGTTCCTTTAGCAAAAAGCCATGTTTTCATCGTCCTTTTTCAACAAAACCGCCACTGGGTCGGTACGAATCCGTCTCATCCCTTCGGTAAGCTTTTGCTATTGGCTGTTATGAAAGCAGTCAAATGATCGAAGGGAGTCTTACTTATGAGTATCACTTTTTTGGCCATCGCCGCCAGCCTCTTAACAGCCGGGAATCCGCAACCGGCCAAACCGTCGACGTCTGCCGTTCCCATCTCGACCAGTCAGGTCCAACCGCTGGCAGCTCCAACCCCTGATTCTTGGCAGGCGGCCATCACGCCACACCATGCCACACCAGTGCACGAGGAACCTGCCAGCTTACCGGAACAAAATCTGGATCAGAAAGTCAAAACTTCACGGGTAAAACCGAGCCGTTATTCAAAGTGAGTCTCGTTAAGAACATCGTGACAGTCTGTTGTACAAATTAACCTAGTTACCTCTCCTTCCACTATCAAGATTTTGATGGTGGTTTTTTTTGAAAATGATAGCCATATGCCACCTTTGTATTGCTTCTTTTATAGACATTGTGCCAGTTACAACATCGTAGACGCTCACTGTTAATTTTCAATATGCTCTTGACAAGAATATTCACAACTTCTAATATATGCGAATGAACGTTCATTCCGGAGGAGAAAAAATGAAACCCATCGCCACCCCAGATCCAATCATCGCCCAAGCAGTCAAGCTGTTTGCCGAACGCGGCTACGCGGAAACCAATTTACCGTCAATCGCCAAAGCTGCCAATGTAGCGGTTGGCACAATTTATCGTCACTTTAAGGGTAAAGAGGATATCCTTAACACCGCGTTTACTGACATCATGCATTATTTTCACGACTCACTGGCTGACGCTGCCAATTGCACCGTCAGTGATCCCGAATCAACTTTCAGCCACCTCTTTGATGCCGCTGCACTGACCATGCAACATTACCCAACTGAACTGCATTTTATTGAACAAAATGTGTTTAATGAAGCGCTACGCCCAGAGAGTCGTGCTGCTCGCGACCGTGTTACCACATTGATTAGCAATATGCTGTTGGAAGGTCAGGAACACGGTGTCATTGTGAAAGCAGATGTTCGCACCCAGTTAGCTATTTTATACGGCAGCATCGTCAGCATGATTGACATCGTTTGGGTCCAACAACAACTTCAAGGCCATGTGCCCGATCAAGATCAGTTAGCCCTTGAGCTAAAAAATCAGATCTGGAACGGCTTAACCTGTGAAAGGAGTATCTTTCAATGAAAAATCTTCGTCATCGTCACATACCGGCCCTTATTTTCTGGCTAATCGTCATCATCATGACTTTAATCACCATGCCAGATGTTTCCGGCATCGTCCGAGACAAAGGCGCCTTATCGCTGCCGAAAAACGAAGAGAGTCAAATTGCCGCAAACATTGAAAAGAAAGCCAACAATAATCAGAAGGTTCGCTCTTATGCACTGGTTTTCAACAATGGTGACAAAAAACTGACTGCCTCGCAAAAACAAGCCATTCATCAAACTCTCAAGAACCTTAAGAGTACCGGTGCTGTCAAAATTATCAACGTCACACAAGCATCTGACAACGCCGAAACTAAGAAACAGCTAGACGCCAAAGACGGTACGACTCAGATGGCGTTGGTCGATGTGAAAGCCCAAGGGCAAGTCGGACCGCAAACGCGCAATTTAGAAAAACAAATCAAAACTAGCAACGTCAAAACCTATGTAACTGGCAGTGATGTCTTGAACGACGACTTTGCGACCGTCACTGAAAAAGGGATTCAGAAAACAGAAATCATTGCGGCAATTTTCATTTTCATTGTGCTCATCATTGTCTTCCGTTCCCCGATCGTCCCGCTCGTGTCGCTGCTCACCGTTGCCATTTCCTTCATGACTTCCTTGAACATCATCATGAATTTGGCGGACAAGTTTAACTTTCCAATCTCAAACTTTACTCAAGTCTTCCTAGTGGTTGTCCTTTTCGGAATTGGAACCGATTATAATATTTTGCTATACGACGACTTCAAAGCAGCCCTTTCACAAGGCATTCCACGAACGAAAGCTGCCGGGGTTGCCAGACGTTTTGGTGGGCGAACGATCCTGTACTCTGGCCTCTCAGTTCTAATCGGCTTCTCCGTGCTCGGCCTTGCCAATTTCAAGTTCTATCGTTCCGCAGTTGGCGTGGCCATTGGTGTTCTGATCCTCTTGACCGTGCTGCTCACGCTCAACATGTTCTTCATGGCCACTTTAGGCGAAAAGCTCTTTTGGCCAAGTAAGAATCTCAACGGTCATAGCACCAGCCGACTGTGGCACGGCCTGTCCAAAATGGGCATCGCTCGACCGCTCATCACACTCGGGATCATTGGCATCATCGCAGTGCCATTTTTGCTGAATGTCAACCAAACCTTGAATTTCAACAACGCGGATGAACTGCCGGAAACTTTGCAATCCAAGGTCGGTTATAAGCTGATTCAGGATCATTATTCAAAAGGTATGGCCTCACCAACAACCATCTATATTCAAAGTAAGCAACCGTTGAATACACAAACGGTTCTTGGTACGATTGATGACCTCACAACCTACCTGCAAAAGGAGAACGGCGTTAAGACAGTTGCCTCTGTGACACAACCAGGCGGCAGTCAGATTAAGTCGCTCTATCTCGACAATCAACTCCAAACGATTAATGCGGGCCTGACAGACAGCGTGAAAGGGTTGAAGCAGGTACAAGCAGGCCTTAGCTCAGCCAATACGCAAATTACAAATGCTGATGTCGCCGGCAGCACGCAACAAGTGCAGACCCTTGCTAATGGCACCAACACCCTTTCATCCGGCGCCTCCAGTCTTAACAGCGGGATCGGCCAGTATACTTCCGGCGTTGCATCGTTAAACACCGGGATTGGCCAATTAAGCAGCCAGCTGCCGGCCCTGAGTTCAGGGGTGAACACCTTAAGCACGAGTTCGACCCAACTAGCTAAGGGCATGGATCAGCTTAGCGGGAATAGTACGGTACTCGCCAGCGGGATGAATCAACTTAGCGACAAATCTGGTGAGTTGACTAGCGGGATGAACAAGCTCGCCAGCCAAGTTCAGAACTTGACCGGCAGTGCTCAGCAAATCGTTACCTTAATTAACCAACTTCCCAATGGCAGTCAACTGACACAATCAATTCTAGAAGAAATCGCCAAGTTTTCAGGTGGTGTGCAACAGCTGACGAACGGTACCAGTTCGCTTGGCGATGGCATCAAAGCGCTGAACAATGGTACGACAGCCTTAAACAGCGGCATCAGTACGCTCACCAGTGGCACCCACCAACTGAGTAGTGGGATTGGTTCCTTAAACAGCCAAGTACCGAGTCTTGTTTCCGGTGTCAACCAACTCAACACGGGGTCCTCACAGCTCGCCGGGCAAAATGGCACCCTCAATAGTGGCGCGGCACAAGTTGCCAGTGGTGCCGATCAGATCAATACCGGTGTCCAAACCCTGAACACAAAAGTGAAGGCAATCTCCGAACAAGTCACCACCATGCAAAGCGGCTTAACCTCGGCAGACAAAGCACTCGGCACGATTGCAGACGGCAGCACCAGCATGAAACAATACCTGACCGAGCTGCAAAAGTCGTATCTGGGGAAGAAGTTCTATATCCCTAACGCCACTTTAAAGAGTAAAACCTTCAAGCCTGCGTTAACGACCTACATGTCTGATGGCAACAAGATTACCAAATTGACCGTTGTTCTAAAGGGAGATCCCAGCACAGATGCTGCCGCCAAACAGATCGAAGCGATTAAAACTGACATGACGGCCAAATTAAAGCACACGCCGCTAGCCGATGCAACAGTCGCGGTTGGTGGCCAAACTTCACAAACCGCCGACCTGCAAAAACTGGCTAATGGCGACTTTGAACGAACCGCCGCGATCATGATTATCGGTATCGGCATCGCCCTCATTTTCGTCACCCGGTCCTTGATTCAACCTATCAGCATTATCTCAACGTTGCTGTTGGCCTACGTCACCTCGTTAGGCCTCACCAAACTGTTCTCAACTTACGTGCTTGGTCGCGACATGCTGACGTGGAATACACCGTTCTTCACCTTCATCATGCTCGTTGCCCTCGGCGTTGACTACAGTATCTTCCTCATGGTGCGCTACCGTGATAACGCCCTCGAAGGCGGCACCATGACGCATCGGATTGCCAAAGCCGCTAGCGTCATCGGTGCGGTTGTCATCTCCGCTGCCATCATCCTAAGTGGTACCTTTGCCGCGATGATCCCATCCGGCATTACAACCCTGATTCAGGTCGCGCTGGCCGTCATCATCGGCCTGATCCTCCTCGTCTTCCTGCTCCCACTGGTCATGTCCAGTGTCATCAGCCTGACTGACAAGCAGATGAACAAAAATAATCATCCGCAAGGCCCCGGCCCACATGACGACAATGATCATACGTCACCAAAAAGCCCTAAAACACCAACGCCAAATGGCCCAAACTCAAGCCATTCAGCAACACCGGCGGAACCGCGCACGTCACAGAAACCGCGTGTTCATTTAGCGGCTGTCCCACCTGATTCAAAAAAATAAACGAGTTGCACGCACACTCTCTCCGTTGAGACCTAACACCTGTAGTTTCCAAGACTGCAGGTGTTTTTGTATCTGTTTAGAAGGCTATATGATTCGGTTGTTGCCATGAATCTGATGCTGTTATAAGCTGAAGCCATCTCGGCAGTGGTTTAATAAAGATAACATCAGGGTTGTCGATCATGCGCTCAAACAAATCAAGCAAACTACTATCATTAACCATACTTTCCATCTTTGCCATTTTTCTGCTTTCTGTTGTGTGGACCTTGTGTTCAGATACAAAGATAACAAGAAATGTCCCTCTCATCCTTGTCCCCATTTTGACTATCTTAAGCTTCATACACTACGCACCCGCTCCAAAAACAAAACAGCAACCGTTGTTCGTCCCAAAAAGGTTGGGCATTGGCATTAGTGTTAACCCCAATAATCCAACAGGCCGGTTATTCTGGTATCTCGTTTTCGCAGTTATGACGATCCTGATCATAGTGGTGGCTTTCAGTAACTAACGGAACCATTCCTTAGCATCCAAATTGTTTATTAAGCGGCTATATGTAGACTGTGCTTCGCTTTAAGTGAAACCGTTTGCCTTTGCATCATTTTTTTGAATCTGCTATCGTCAGCAGTGACCTGTTGCTGCATGATGCATGTGTATCAGGTTAAATGATAGAAATGAAGGCACTCCCATGACAACTTCACCAGTTTCACATCGCACGCAATTGGCTATTTTATCAGCAGGATTACTGACGTTTGTCGGTATTCTGGTTGAGACTTCCATGAACGTTACCTTTCCAACGCTTATCAAAACGCTGCATGTTTCATTGTCGACAGTGCAATGGCTCACATCAGGTTATTTGCTGATGGTCACCTTGGTCATGAGCACAACCGCTTTTTTATTGCGACGATTTGATACGCGGCGCTTGTTTCGAACTGCCATTCTTTGCAGCCTGGCCGGAACCTTATTGTGTATCTGGGCACCGAGTTTTCCAATCTTGTTTGCTGGCCGTTTGTTGCAGGCCCTGGCAACTGGGGTCTCGACCCCGTTGATGTTTCATTTGATTCTGACCATGATCCCGCAAGTCCACCTCGGGATTTACGTGGGGATGGCCAGTGTTGTGACCTCACTGGCACCTGCGCTTGGGCCAACTTATGGCGGTTTACTGACATATTATGCCTCATGGCGGATGAATTTTTGGCTGGTACTGCCAGTTATCCTGCTCGTCTGGTCCTTGGGCGAAGCCACGATTCGCGTTAAAGCGCAGACGACAACTGATCGTTTTGACTTTCTAGGTTTGCTGCTGCTTGGACTTGGTCTGTTCTCACTCATCGAAGTACTGGATCAATTCACGGCATCTGGGCTGACTGCTGGCTTCTGGGGCTATGTCGCGGCTTTGGCTGTCGCTATTGTTGGGATGAGCTATCACTTAAAACATACAGCCACACCGCTGCTTAACTTTTCGCTTTTCAAACAGGCTGGTATTCGGGCACGCGCCATTAACTTCTTTATTTTACAATTCAGCAATATTGGCATTGCTTTCATTATTCCAATTTTCGCCGAAAACGTCCTGCATACCAATGCTTCTGTGGCCGGCCTGATTTTGCTGCCCGGTTCATTGATCGGCGCGGCGGTTTCACCCATTGGCGGCGCCTTGTATGATCGGTTCGGCGCACGTCGCCTGCTCCTGACAAGTAATACCGCCATGTTCGTCGGCGCTATCTTGCTCGGCATCTTCACCCACCAGTTGAGCATCCCCTTGATTGTCGGCTTTTATATCATTTTCCGCATGGGCTTCAACCTCGGCTTCGGCAACACCATGTCAGACGCCAGCACCATGGTAACCGGCTCAGCCAAAGCAGACATCAACGCCTTGTTCAATACCATTCAACAATACGCCGGCTCACTAGGCACTGCCAGCTTATCAGCCATCATCACCTTGCAACACCGCCTCTCTCCAGTGGGCGCCGACGCGACAGGGAGTCAAATCGACTTCATCGTGCTCGCGGTACTTGCTGTGTTGACCTTTGTTGTGCAATGGCGGTTGCGGGCGGATCAGCAGTAAGCAGCGTCTAAAAGAGCGTCTAGGATGTTCGCGCCGTTATGATGCCATAAAGACCCTACTTGTAAGAAACTGTCTGACAATTTTTCATTCAGCGAAACAGAAAAGGTTCTTTGGTATGACGTCTTTTCATTCAAACAATTAGGAAACTACGGTTGGGTCGCAAGCGAATAATCTACAGTCTTAGTTCCCTTGTTAAAGAGTGAAAACCAAATAGCAACAGAAATTCCCGAGAAATCGGGAATTTTTTTGGTGCAAAACAAAAACTCGGGACACCGAAATAATCTGTTCCGAGTATTCTTGAAATATTTATTCGATCAAGTCTGGCAACATGCCAAGTCATGCGCCTAAATTGATCACTTGATCGTATGCCCCCTTCAACTGCGCATCAAGGTGATGACTCACCTCAATCAAGGTCATATCAGGGTCATTCAAAAATTGCTTGGTAACTTGTCTAGCAGTTTCTGCGTCTAACGCAGATGTGCCTTCGTCAACAAATGCAATTGGTTTTGGTGAGTAGAAAAATCTTGCTAATGCTAAGCGTTGTTTTTGGCCGCCAGACAAATTTTGGCCGTTCTCTTCAATCATTTGATCTGGTGACTTAACGAAATCTACCTTTGCCTTTAATAGTGCCTGTTGCAAACTATTCCCAGATTTTTGCTCATTTGCCCAAAGCGATGTGTTGTTCGCCACTGAATCATTGAATAAATAGACATTTTGATCAACGTATTGAGAAATCTTTGTTAACGCTGTCATTGTCATCGTTCGCAAATCTTGGTCATCAATATAAACATGTCCAGTATAATCCGTAATTTGACCATCTAAAATTTTCAGTAAGGTACTCTTCCCGACACCGCTTCGACCAACGATCGCATATTTTCCTCCTCGTTCAAATATGAGGTTCAAGTGATCAAGTATCTTGTTCCCGTTAATCGAATAGCTAAGATCAACCACCTTTAAAGCGTGCTGAAACGCTGGTTCTTGGGTGCTTTCGCGTGCCCTTGCTGAGTTGGAAGATCCCTGAATGACTTTATCAAATAATGGGTGCGTTGCTTTAATCTGCACGGCATCGTTGCTAAGGCTAGACAAAGAATTAAAAATACTAGCAGCAATACTGCCGGTTGAACTAATTGCCCCAAGTGGAATAGCACCAAGGATGGCCAAAATACTGGTCATAATATCGACCATGACCTGACAGAAGATACTTAAAGCTGCTATTGAATTGGAAATGCGAGCGTTGGTTTTAGTGTATGAAACTTTCACTTCCGCATATCTTTTGGCAGCCGTTTTTACCAGTTCTTGAAGTTTGCTTAATTTATTTGCATTTAATAAAACATCAAATCCGTTAAGAACATTGGTCACTTGATTCGAGAACGCCGCATTCCCGTTTGACATTTCTGTCGTCGCCACGGTCATTGGCTTACCTAGACGAGAAGGAATTTTCAGCATCAATATCGATAAGAAAAGAATCATTGGGATGAATAGTAAGTGATAAGCAGCAAGTGCTATGGTTGCGAAGACAACGGTAGTCCCATCAGACAGCAACGAGAATAAGTTCTTAATGGCGTTACTTTCAATGTTGCCAACATCATTAACATATTCAGAAAGATACTCTCCGGTTGTTTGTTTGTGATACTGTGCATAAGAACTTCCGACAATCTTTCTCGAAATGGTATCACGCACATCAATCATAATCCGCTACGTCAGTTTTTCTTGAAAAACCGCCTGAAAATAATTGCTAATCAAAAAAGTTCCCCAAACTGAAAGATTAATGGCGGACCACAGTAAGAGTGCCTTCATATCCCTCGAAAAAATGGCATTCGTTGTAAAAGTTAAGAGAACTGATGTGCCTGTGTACAAAAGGACGTTCACAATAATCCAAACAACGTTGATCCCTGTGCGGCCTCGCTGATGTCTTAAATATGTTTTCATGATTAAGCACTCCTCCGACCTTTATTGATACTTCATACGATAACCGCTAAACTGAGTTTCAATAGTTATGTTTCGAAAACGAAACGAGGAGATGCTCATCATCGAAAATTTTGGCGCAACATTTAAGTACTTGAGAGAGTCGCGAGGCATAAGCCTTAGCTCCTTAGCAGACAATGTTGTATCAAAGGGTATGATTTCGAAATTTGAGAATGGTACATCAGACCTATCAACCAAAAGATTCTTTCATTTGCTTAAGGAAATCTATGTCACTCCCTTTGAATTTACAATCGTCATGAACCACTTTGAGCCTTTATATGATAACAAGTTATCAACCGAATTAACGCAACTTGCTCTAAGTCATAATGTTCAAGGACTTAATCACTTAGTCGACACCGAATATGCGCGTTGCCAAAACTCGCATTTGATTTTTGATCAGCTGAACTGGATTATGGCTGAATGTGTTCGCGCAGAGGTAGAAAAGAAACCCCTACCTAGCCATGTTCCCTTGAATATACTAACGGATTATTTATTTCAGTGTGAGGACTGGGGGAACTTTGAACTCGTCCTCTATGGCAATACCATGACCCAGCTTCCCATTGAAACCATCACCGTATTTTCACAAACCCTATTAGACAAATGCGCTATTTACATTGGTCTACCCAATACTTACGAGACGTGTATGAATGTCTTGCTAAACACAGTTGCTCTGCTGATTCGGTACGGACAAATCCAGCATGCTTTAAAAACGCTAGCCGTTCTTGAGCAAAAAGATTTACCGGAATCTTTTCTATTAGAGCGCGTGCTATTGAATTACTATAAGGGAATATTGCTATTTAGGACGGGGAAAGAAGCTGAAGGCAGACAACTAGTTGGTGCTGCTTTGTCTGCTTTAAAGGCGGGAAACTGTGTGGACTTCGTTGACGCTTTAAAAAAAGATTTGCCAGAATTTGGCTTGTATCATATTTGAAACGAAAAGCTGGCCTCCTCGATTGCGTGAATAATAGTAGCGGGAATTACCCAATGGATTGCTTATAGGTCTCCGCTTGAAAAAAGTTTTAGGAAAGAAAAAGAATCTGAGATTCCAAGTGTTTAGGAATTTCAGATTCTTTTGTTTTGTCTTGAAGCCAGCTTATCAATATACAAAAAATGACTAGCTAGGCATTCCCTTGAATCTGATACTGCTTCAAAAACTTTTTCTTCGAAACAACTCGATGATTCGTAACATCTAGACAATCACCTAGATACCCAAGCGCATACATGTTATAGCCAGCAAAACCGCCGCCGATCGTACCAACCGCGGCGGTTTTTAAGTTTGCGCCAAGCGACGGGTTCAGTCCGCTCATTAAAATGCGTAGGTGATTGTCTAACCAACATAGATAGTTCTCTTCAAAAGCGGCTTTGACCCAAGCCGGTCGTTCATTGGTTTGACCGATCTCCCAAACGTCAGCTGGACGGCCTTTATAGACAGCTTTCATAATATCCTCGCTTTCTAATCCTTCTCCATTTACAAGCAACTTTCTGAATAGCAAAGCAACCTTGTCATGGCGCTGCTATATAAAAAATATACAGATAGACGAAAACGCCACAAATCAGGACTGTTCTCCCAAGTCTCGTCAGCCATTGTCCCTTGGAAACCCGCATGGCAGCGAGCGTTCTGGTTTGAATATGCTGATGAACGTATATCTCAAAATTGAAGCAAAAGAATAGCCACAAGCTGCCTGAAAGAAGCCCCCACCACGACCAGTTTGGCCCTAAGGAACTGACGAAGACACCATAAGGCAGCGCCATCAGTGTGGCTTTTAATCCGCAATACAAATGATAAGGCATCCCCAGTTCTTGATTGACACGAAAGCCATTTCGATAATGCGTTCTCCAGACTGATTTAACTGACATAAAGTGCTCCATCTCGGCATTCTGCAAAAAGTCGATTCTTCTTTTAATTGTAATCGTGCACGGCAATTTTGTGTTCCTCAAAAAATAAACGTTGGGTTTTCGCCGATTAACGTCAATAAGCGGGCTTGTCGTTATTTTTGATCGCCAAAGTTTCAGCACCCACGATGCACAGAACTTAGCTGACCGTACACAAAAACGCCTGAAAACAGGATTGTTAAAAATCTACGTTTTCAGACGTCATTGATTAACTGAATCATTCCGCGAGCAAGAACACAGTCAGGTTAACTGAGGCTCGTTCGATTCATGACTTTTAAAATAATCAGGATAAGTGGTTAAAACTGATTTGACATCTTTACCAACTGCTAACAAGTGATCGGTGGCCATCTGACTTGCCAACCTTGTATCCTTTGCCTTAACTGCATCCACAATTGCCTGATGTTCTGCAATAATGTGATGCCAGTGCATGCCGTTTATTTCTAATTGTAGATAGCGATAACGAATAAACTGCAGATTCATTTGTTGTACCCACGTCCATACAAATTGTTTGTGATCTGCAATGTAAAAGAGTTCATGGAAATCATGATCTAATTTGAAAAAGTGCCCATAGTCTTGATTATGTTCATAGACACCCTGAAGAGCAATTTGCTGTTCTAATTCGTCAACTTGATCCGCTGTCATACGCTCAGCAGCGCTAGCAATAATAGTTTTTTCCAATTCGACTCTAGCAAATCGGCCTTGATTCATTTCATCCACATTAATTTTTGATACATAAGTGCCGCTTTGTGGAATGACATCAAATAAGCCCTCCCGACGCAGGCGAATAATTGCCTCCCGAATCGGGGTCACGCCGATATTTAACTGCGTGCTCAATTCATATTTATCGACCTTTTCCCCGGGAGTCAGCTGCATGCTGAGAATCATTTGCTTGATGGCAGTATAGGCCTCATCTTGATAATTCGAAATCTGCATGTACGTCACCCTTCCTTTTTTATCCATTTTATTGTATAACACTTTTATTTTTTTTAGAAAGATGTTGCTTCGCTCCTAAAATTATAGAGACTTCTAGCAAGCATTGACAGCGCTTTTAGTAAACGCTATCATTTTCGTGGAGAGATGCTCTGTTATATCAGTTTTGGCTTTTAAAACTTGTTGAACACGCACAATGTGATGCTTGCGTTGCGTTCAGAATGACCTTTCAACTGGGATCAACTAAATAAGTACCTTATATATGATGTGGTCTCAGTTTAACAAGTTCATACAGCAGGATGCGAATTTTAGTATCAAGTATCTGTGCCTTAGATGAATTACGATCAGCATAGTCCATCCGCTTCTGCTTAATCGAACACATTTAAGGAGATATAAAAAAATGCAAAAATATGATTATCTCAATCGGTTAATCAAGACAAACTGTGTTGTTGTTGTTCGCGGCAACGATGCTGCCGAAGCAGTTAAAACGGTTGATGCTGTCATCGCTGGTGGCATTACTGGGATTGAATTGACCTTCACCGTACCTCATGCTGATCGTGTATTAGACCAACTCAGTGAAAAGTACGGTGATCGTGCAGATGTTCTCATCGGAGCCGGCACTGTGCTTGACCCGGCAACTGCCCGTCTGGCAATCATTGCTGGCGCCAAATTCATCGTCAGCCCCAGCTTCAACGCTGACGTTGCCAAAATCTGTAATCTCTATGCTATTCCATATACTCCAGGCTGCCTCACCCCAACCGAAATTCAAACCGCACTCGAAGCCGGCGTGGATCTCGTCAAAATCTTCCCCGGCAGCGTTGCTGGTCCGGCCATGATCAAAGCACTCCACGGCCCATTCCCACAACTAGCCGTCATGCCAACCGGCGGTGTATCATTGAATAACCTCGAAACCTGGTTTGATGCTGGCGTGACCCTAGTCGGCGCCGGCAACAACCTCACCGCAGCTGCCAAGACCGGTGACTATGCCGGTGTCACAGCAACAGCAAAGAAGTATCGGGCAAAGCTTGATGCAATTATGGTTAGCAAGTAAGCTCTGCACATGAACTTAAAAAACTTGTTTGAACGAAAAAACACGACTTATCAAGGCAACTTTTGATAGCCGTGTTTTTTTGTTTGATTTATTATTTTATTAAAAAAGTTTCAATTAAGACACTCTAAGTGCTCATAAGCCTTATACCAGCGCAATTTTTGATATACCGCTTTCCAGAGAAAGCAATCCATTATCTAGTGTATCTTTCGTTAATAAAGCGCTACCGACTCTGTTTTTAAATGTAATCCAGATTAAAAAGGCCTAGACAAATTAATGACTTTAGTCGTATTCTAATGAAAGTCCAGCGCGGTTTAAAATACTATTTGATGGGATATGATTTATTTTATGAATAGATATTTCAGAAAAATTATCAATATAAGAAAAGTAAAAAGGTTTCTGCTGCCTTTCTTTATTGCTTTCGGATGGTTCATGCTTACGGCATTCCCAATACTTGCTATCCTTTTGTTTAATAGAAAGTTTAACTTCAATTCAACATTCGGCAATTTATTAACGCTTTGGACAAGTCTATTTGGTATTATTCTGCTCGTCATTCGCTACAAAGGCGATCCTTACTACTTACCATTCGCAAAGAAACGAATGCTTCACCGCTATGCCAAAGGATTCTTATTTGGCCTCCTTCTCTTTGCAATAAACTGGCTATTTATTTTTGGCCTACAAGGCTTTCATGTCCGCTTAGCCTTTTCTTTCTCCGGCATACCTATCCTAGGACTATTTTTAGTCGGCTTCATTTTCCAATCCATGTTTGAGGAGTTAGTCTGCCGCGGCTACATCATGGGTTACTGGTTAAAGCGGCAAAAGTTGTTAACCGCTTGTCTGGCGAATACGATCTTTTTCACCCTAATGAACGGCTTCAATTCTGAGTTTAGTGTTTCAGCTTTCTTGGGCATTTTTCTTTTCGGCATGCTCCTGTCAGAAATCCGATTAATCACCGGCAACATTTGGTTCTGTGGCGCCTTCCACGCCGCTTGGAACTTCGCGGAAAGCAGGTTGTTTGGTGTGACTGTCCCCGGATTGTCTGATTCAGGCATGATCTTGAAGTCAACAAATACCGGTTTGAGCCCATTCATTACTGGCGGCACTTTTGGCGTCGAAGCCAGTTGGCTAACTATCGGGTTATACTTGGCCCTAAGCTTCTGGGTTCTAAGTCTGTTACAGAAACAGAAGGGGAAGTTATACGGTACGACTATCGCCGGTTTTTAAATTCGGCTGTTAAGTTTGATCATCACCAGAAAACAGGCACCGCTATCATGAACTTTTTCAGTTCGCGATGGCGCTGCCTGTTTATTTGTGATGACTGACAACGCCATTCAACTTAAGTGCCATCATCTGCCGCTACCCAGCACTAGCACGACGGTACGCCAGACACAAACTTATTTTGTGCCATCCCCTCCATGTCAAAAAGAGCAGTACGTTGTTCTAGCGTGAGTTGATACTGGTGGTCTCGCATCTGATCTCTACTGAAGAGACTGCGAGTTGATTCGTGCTAAAATCATGCCCATAAGATTATTTCGACTTATCGCTAGATGGCTATATGGAGCGATTCATCATGACAAATATTGAAAAATATGGTTAATCATATTGTTGATCGTTGCATTGATTGCGCCTATTTTCGGGCTGATCCCTGCCGTTTATCTTTTCACGAAAAGGCGTTCAACCTTGTATTTCATCACGCTTAATGGATGGATAACCGGTGCAATCGTTCTGCAGATTTTCTATCTCATTTCCGTCATTGTCATCGGCTGGGTTGTTTCTCTACATTAAAAATCGCTAAAAGACCACGCAAACACTCAGTCATACGATTGATTCTAGCGTCTTCCATGTGTGCCTACCAAGCAATGATCTTGTATTTAATTGCTGACACTCAGCTATTGCGATCATAAAAAGCACCCGCCTCAAAAAACTAAATTGATCCTTGCCTATGTCAATTTGATGAGTATACCGATTCCATCTTCATGCTTAAAATTGCTTTTAGGTGGGAGATTATCCAGAAAGCCCAATTGTTGACCTAATCAATTATCCCAGCTTATAATAAAATTGGTTGTAGGCTCACTGCAACGTCTCAAATTGTGCATCTCTGCATTTGTCGTGCTTAACCAAAAACGAGGCGATTTGAATGAATGAAAAGGGAACTGCCTTGTTCAAGAAGCGCTATCAACATGTCCTCAGATTTCAAACGTTCTGGATCGGTTTCTATGTAATTTTCATGCCTTATCTACTCCCTAAAAGATCGCCTGTTCTAGAGATGATATGGGTTTTTGTCATCCCGTTCTCTCTCATCACTTACCTCATCTACGAATATTTTAGACTTAAAGCTGCCAAGGTAGGGTCGCTCGTCTTTTTGATCGTGCTACTTGGCATGCTAGTACTCGTATGTTTGCAGATTCTAAGGGTGATTTCATTGTAAACGGTTTGATAAACGGCTTGCGTCCTGAGATGTCCGCCCCAATCGACAAGAACAGTGTATCCTTTTTCCTTTGGATATACTGTTCTTTATTTTATGAACAGTAAAAAGACCGCAAAATTGTGATTAGCAAACACAATCGGGCGATCTTACCCTAGCGCACCAGACTAGCGATTTTTAGTCAACGTTAAAACGCTTGAAGGACTTATAACTTATTGCCTTCGTCTTATCGTTCCAGTCCTACGCCCAGCCCAGCAACCGCTAAATTGCCATCGAAGCAACACCTGCAACGACAACAGCGAAGAGGCTCTTCGTGATAATGGCAACCGCAATGGCCGGAAGTGATGCCAATAGGTTCGACCAGTTGACGCTTGGCCATTGTCCGGGATGAATCACTAGCAGGCTTTCAACAAAGATGGCCGAAAGAATCGCCACCGGCACAAAACTGAGAAAATGGAGCAGCCATTTGGGGATCGTCATCCGTTTGACCAAGACAATCGGCACGACCCGCAACAGCCAAGTCGCCAAACCGCAACTCAGGATTGCCGCAAAGGTTTCAGGATTCTGCATGGCGTTCCACCCCCATTCCAAACAAACAACCGATCACTGTCGCCACGATAATCGCTGTCGTCCCTGGCAAATACCGCACCAACACCACCATCGCCGCGGCCACCACCCCAGCGACGCTCAAATGCCGTAAAAACGGCTTGGACCGATCCGTGATCATTTGTAAGTACAACAGCCCGATAAACATGGCCACAACGGCAAAGTCCAATCCAAAACTGTCTGGATTAGGAATCAGCCCACCAATCAACGCGCCTAGTAAACTGACCACAAACCAAACTAAATAAGCACCAACGTTCACACTATGAAACCACGGGGCATTTAAATGATGATCGGTGTAATTGAGTTTGTTCATCGACAACGCAAAACTTTCATCGGTTAACAAGGTTCCAATCAGCACATTCTGCGTCATTGATTCGTCTTTCAAGTATGGGGCCACCGTCATTGACATCAAACTCATCCGCGCATTGATCAACACCGTCGAAATAACCATTGCCCCGATCGGACTACCTGTCGCCAACATGCTCACCAACACAAATTGAGCTGACCCCGCATACACAATCAGGGACATCAACCCGATCATGAGCAGGGATAAGTGCCCGGTCTTCGCCACAATCCCATAAGCCATCCCAACCGTAATATACCCAAAAACCGTTGGCATAACATCGTGAATGCCACTTCGAATCGTCAGCTCATCATTCATCTTGGTCCCTCCGTCATTAGTATATTAATGTTAGTGTACTATTTACTAAGCGGGTTGCAACTGAAATCTAATGAGAATGAAAGTTGGATCGATCGGTTAATCACATCGATTTTAGCTTTAAAAAAAAGAACCAGGCAGATATGAAAAGTTAAACAACTCCCTTATAAGAACACGTGTTCGTTTTTTAATAAGGTAAACTTCCTTTAGTTAAAGAGGGTATGTATGTGTTCGGAAAGCTTTCAGTTATTTTCAAAAATAATCATTGATTTGTAAAAATGATCAGCTCATCCTCAGTTTATCGAAACGAACATACGTTTGGCTCGATAAATAACTTTAAGGAGGTCTGCATTATGGCAGACGAAGCAGTATTAGCAGTTCAAAACTGGCTCAACAAAACTACACAGGTATTCCGGGATTTGAACCAGCACCTACAGATGGACATACTGGTTGGACGACTATCTATGCCTTGCGAGAAGCATTACAACATGAGCTAGGCATTGGTACCATTGGTGAGGGGTTTGGCACTACTACCCGTAGCGCCCTTTCTGGAGTTGTTGATCAGTTAAAGCCCGGATGGCTCAATTGATTCAAGGTGCTTTTTGGTGTAAAGGTATTAATCCCGGCAGCGAATTGAATCAAGATTTCTCGGTCGAAACCGTTCAGGCCTTTAAATTACTTCAACAAGATGCCGGATTGCCCGCGGATGGTGTTGTCACCGTCAACTTAATGGCAGCCCTTTTCGATATGAGTGCTTTTGTTTTAGTTTCTGGCGGCGATAAAAACGTTCGCCAATTGCAACAGTGGCTGAATGCCGAATATAGCGCTTATCTTGGCATTATGCCCTGTGATGGTATTTATCAACGTGATACAAATATTGGTTTAATTTACGCATTACAACGAGCCGTTGGTATTTCGGCGGACGTTGCAAATGGAAATTTCGGCGATGCCACCAATGCAGCATTAAAGGGCGTTCAACTATCGGTTGG
>OBVA01000363.1_pt1 | contig 20479 bp, 21 predicted proteins | sample 1495021 | NCBI WGS metagenome assembly OBVA01 (sample SAMEA2579965, study PRJEB22360) | human gut metagenome | biome: human gut; feature: human-associated habitat; material: faeces | place: Denmark | collected 2008/2010
GTCGCTGTGTTGTTTGCACGGCTGAGCCCCATCTGGCCTACGATTGCTCCGCCTTGGCACTGACGTCTTTAAAGCTGTCTTAGTAATTTAAATTTATCCATGCAGAAACAAAAAAGGCACAGCCAAAAGTAGTTGCTCTTTGCTAGCAGCATACTTTTGACTGTGCCTTTTTAATTTTGTTGGATGAATGGCTCACCGTCAGCCATTTTCCCCATACTTAAGATAAAGCCCTTCGCCATTGGTCACTTATCCAAACGGTGGCTGGCAGCGCGATCACATACACGACCAAATCAAATGAGGTAAAGTGCGTGTCATAGAGCGTAAAAAGATAAACGCTCGTTACCCCAAGTAATATTAGTTTGTGCTGCCAAAACCATCGAAGGGTTTTTCTTCATGAGTGAACCTCATTTTGACTGTCTGACTCGCTTTGGTTATCTATGAAACCGATAGCCATCACCGTTTGACATTATTGATTGTCGCCGTCGTGCTTTTCTCGTTGTGCCATAAAATAGGTGTAAGCAACCTGCAACGCCCAGATAATAGTTAGAAATACAGCCAAGATCACCGTTATGAAAACACTGCCTGATGTCCATGCAATCAATGCAATGGCCAGCACCCCAAAAGGAAACATCCACAAGGTCCGACGAAGCTTGCCACGATAACTCATCGCCCAGTAATTGAAGCCTCGATCCTTATTTTTATTTTCCACTAGTGAACCCCCTCTCGCTGAAAAGATCGGTTACAAATAAGAGCTTTTGCTAAAATTTGCTCTCAGCATAGCATGATTGATTTTTACAGACAACTTTTGATTTACACTAGTAGCAAAAAGACAAGACGCCTCAGCCTTCAATAGGCCGTACGCCTTGCCTTTATAACAATTCCATCACTTATGGGTCTGCGCTGCGACTTCTTTGCCAAACTCGGTTTGATCAAAATGATCGATGATGTCCTTAAGCTCAGCGTATCGCAGACTGGCGCCGAACAATGGACTACCTGGTTCAGTCATGATGCCGTCTGCTAAGTTATTGTGCACAGCGGTATCAAATCCCATATGATCGACAAAAGCTGCCACAGTAGCGACTGCCTCTGGATCGTTGCCGGTCACAAATAGTGCTTTGCGTTTAGGATCGCCTTTGGGCCGCGCCTCTTCTTGCAAATTGTGATAGCCCATATGATTGAATGCCTTGACGATCTTGGCATCTTTGAAATAAGTCTGAACTTGTTCACTGGAAGTCGTACTTGGGTCTAAGACTTCTTCGCGAATGCCATCTGTTTCCCACCAGTAGTTCATCGCATCAATCACCAACTTGCCCTTCAGCAAGTCGGCATCAATGTTCTTGTAACGACTGAGTGGAATTGCTAACAAGATAATGTCACTGTTAGCGACAACATCAGCATTTTCGGACGCAATTGCGCCAGGAACGAGTGTTTTAATGGTTAAGGCGATTTTTTTGACTGATCCCGAACCGGAAATACGTACCGTATAGCCGGCATCTAAAGCTAGACCAGCAAGGACAATGCCGACTTTTCCGGCACCGATGATACCGACGCGTTGAATAGCCATCATTTCACCGCCGCCTTTTCTGCCAGAATTTCCTTGACCCGCGGAATGACTTTCGTGCCATATAGCTCAATCATTCGTTCGCGTTGTGCCGCCGTTTGATTACCAGCCCCGTAAACAAGATCAAACCGGCCGAGATCAAGCAAGTCAATGGTCGCCGCCATGCGTCGGGCCACGGTCTCTGGATCGCCCACGTAGAAAGAGCCGACTTTGGTTTCGCCTTCAAACTGTTCACGACTCATCGGCGCCCACCCACGCGTTAAGCCAATGCGATCAAAATTGGCTTTGATATTTTTAAACGCAACTTCAACGGCTTCGTCTTCGTCATCGGCAATGAAGCCGTGGGAATGGACAGCAATCGGAAATTCCGGTTTGCCGAGTTCCTTGGCCGCCGCGTGATATAACTCGATATACGGCTTGAACCGGCTCGCCTGACCACCGATGATTGCGATGATCACTTTGTAGCCAACATTGACAGCACGAATCACCGATTCCGGCGAACCGCCGATGCCAATGTAAGTTTCGAGTTTGCCGTTGTCGGTTTTAGGATAGACTTCCTGATTTTTCAAAGCAGCTCGGAATTTGCCCGACCAAGTAACCGCCTTTTCATTGCGCAAAGCATCATACAATCCCAGTTTCTCGTTGAACAAGTCGTCATAATCGGTTAAATCATAGCCAAATAACGGGAAGGATTCAGTAAATGACCCCCGGCCCAACATGACTTGTGCTCGCCCATTGGACAGTGCATCCAAGGTCGCAAATCGCTCATAAACTCGTACAGGATCATCGGAACTCAGCACAGTCACTGCTGTTGCAAGTTTAACCTGTTTGGTGACCGCCGAAATAGCCGCCAAAACCATTTCCGGGCTTGACACACTATAATCTGGTCGATGATGCTCACCAACACCAAAAACATCAATGCCCAAGTCGTCGGCCAGCTTCCCCTCGCGCACAATTTGCCGAATAGACGCTGCTGCAGTTTGCAAGCTGCCGTCTTCATTTGCCACGATGTCACCAAAAGTTTCCAGTCCAAATTGTAAATGCTCAATGTCTACCATCGAAAAGCCTCCCAACCGATAATGCTTACTTTTTGTAAGTTGATGATATTATCATAGGCTTTTTTAAGGTGCATGGCAACCTTTTTGGGGATGTCTGACAACGCGATCAAATAAAGGATAGGACTGAATGGTGAAAAACGAGTGTATTGTCAAATAAGCCGATGAGAAGGTTACAGTCACAGAAGTAACGTCAAATTTGACCTGATACATTGTTTTGTTCGCATGCCACTTCAAAAAATAACGAACTCTTCAGCAGACAATTCTATTAATCCTTATGACTTCAAACTGATCAGTATCTAATGATCAGTAGGTCACCGCTCACTGTCGTTGGAAAGTCAGCCGAAACTCGTTCACCAGTGAAAGCGGGGCAATACTGTACGGAATGTCATTTGTCATAAGCTCAAGAACAAGTGACTTCCGCGTTGCATAATCCAACTTTGTTAAATCAATAAGGGCCTGATTTTGATACGCGTCTAGCACAGCATCTTTATTAATGCTTGCTACTAAATGCGGCTCTAGCCGCATTTTCAAAAAGTTGTTCTGCTGTTCATGCATATTCAAATCTTTAACAACTTTCCCTGCACGAAGAAAAAGAACCCGGTCAGCAAGCATCTGTAGATTGTCAAGTAAGTGAGAGACCATGATCACCAGCTTGCCGCTTTCTCGTAGTTGCTGAATTTGGCTTGAAATTAGCGCCACATTTTCTGGGTCAAGCCCATTCATGGCCTCGTCCAACAACATCATAGAAGCATCCGAGACAACCACCATGGCAAAACATAATCGCTGTTTCATGCCAAGCGAATAAGTGCCAACTTTTTGCGAGATATAAGTCTGCATTTTTAAAGCATCAATTAATTCATCAATCGCTCTCCGACTTTGCCACATATTCTTGTACAGTTTCAAATGTTCGTAACCACTCAACTCACCAAAAAGTTCGTTTTCAAGAGGAAATGCACAAATCTTTTGATGAATTTTTTTAGTCAGTCGATTATTGTCATATCGAAGACCATCGACCTCTACATACCCATGGCTAGGTGTTAGGTTGTTCATAATCACATTTAAGAGAGTCGTTTTTCCTGTGCCATTAGGGGCAACAAGTCCAACAACTTCTTTTTGATCCAAAGTGAGTGTGATGTCATTTAAAACGTGCTTCTTATTTGGAAAGGATAATTCAATATCTTTTAACTTAAGCATGCTATGACAACCTTGCCTTTCTGGTGTGACGTTTATGAGTCAGGCAATATATGACGACTTCAACCACGATTAAAATGCTCATGAACAGCATCATCCCGAACATAAAAGTCATCTTTGTCGTCTCATATCTAAAATTCTGGAATCCAACCACCAGTTGCCCAATATTGAAGTAACTTGGTAACAAGTACAGAGACCAGTTATTGATGGATACCAAACCCGGGACAAAATAAAAAGTTTCGCTAACGAGCAAAAGCGATGTCATCGCAAGACTAGCAAACTCACTCTTTAATACTAACTGTAATACGATTTGAAGCCGGATAATGAGCCACATGCCTAGCAGTAAGAGGACAAAAGCTTCCAACATAAAACGACCCAGCGAAATTGTGGTGAAGGATATGCTTTGATACACGGGTATGGGTAGTGTCAAACTCCCAATACCAAACCTTAGCATGTTACACGGTAACAAAATAACTAAGAAGCCAAGAACTAATCCGCCACTCATCAGTAAGGCTGACAAGGACTTATAGTTGATCATTCCCCATGCTGTCAGTGGTAGGTTCCTTAGAATTGACGTTTTCTTTCTATCTCTTGTAACCAAGTCAGTGCTGATGATCGCGGTCGCAATCAGCAAAGCTAGCGCAAGTCCATAAAAGAAAGCTCGCTCAAGCTGTTGTAAGGCCGTCTGTTGATTAATAACCGCCGCATTTATGTCGTTGTCCTTCATATGAGCATACTGCTGTAACCGAGTTCGCGCCTCTAAGTTCCAATAATGGCCATTTCGGCTCTGGTTACCCGATCCTGCATCACGGACCACGTTTGGATCGTTGTAGTACTGAAGCGGATAACTAAGCCATGGCTGCCCTTGAAGAACTAAGTGATCGGTCAACAACAGTTCGTCATTCATAGACGCGGCCACTTTCTTATAGTCTCCTTTTGCTGCAGCCGCTAATTGCGCACGCTCAGCCGTTATAAACTGAGGAATATATATCCCCGCATTAGCAATTGTCGGATAGTTAGGAAATGCCGGTTTAAAAGTTTTCATGAACTTTTCGTTTTTTAACAGCTTATCAGTGACTTCCTGTCTCGAAAAATTTTCTAAGGTTCCATTTTCAGGTAAGTATTGATAGCAGAACCACAAGCTCCATGCAAAAAAGATTAAACAGACGCCCCAATTCTTCTTGCTGAGAAGGTTTTGTTTGAGCTGGAAGGTTAAATATGAAGTATTCCTAGTCATTTCTCGCACCTCCCTGTCTCGAAAGTATGAAGAAAATAGCCACCGACCAAATCAAGATCATAACCATACCAGTAAGCCAACCAACCGGGAGATGATCGTTCAGCAAAAATCGTCCGGAATAAACATAAGCGATATTTAAATAAGGAATTGGCGTCAAATAAAGAACCAAAGGTAATGTCTGACTAGACGTGACGATGACTAATATTGTCATGATTGAAAGAACCGTGGCATAAAAATTTTTAGTGAGCTTGTTCAGCCAAATTGCCACAACTGACATAAAGATTGTTATCGCTAGTGAATAGAGGGCAATTAATAAGCCCGCAAGCCAACTAGGCATTGTAATGACACTATTCATTAGATTAAAGGCAGTAGGATAGTTCCAATCACCAAATCCAGTTACCAGTCCCATAAGAAGCAACGCCACTGCCGGAAAAACAAGGAACAACCCGGCGCTCAATTGAAGATTTGCTTTGATATGAGCAGTAAACTTTTCGGAAAAATTAACCGGCATGTTCTTTAGAATGCTTTTGTGCTCTAGCTCCACTAACCACGAGTCCCCTACTAAGTAAGCAATTAGAAAAGGTGCGCAGATTGCAATTACCTGAAATAATATGGCGCCATAGTCAGCGGCATTTTGAATATTATGTCGTGGTGAGTCATGACTTTTCTGCAACCTCTGTGCAACCACAAGATTGCCGATGACGGATTCTTTAGCAGGTATTAGAAGCCCTTCTGCACCGGCAAAATTAAGGGAGTAGCTTTTGAGCTGTGCTTGCGCAAGTTCAACCTGACCATTGAGAATCATACTGGCATCCTGTATGAGCAAACCACTATCAATCTTCCCTGCTCCGGAAAGTTGCTCATTCAATACCTGTTGCATCCTCCCTTTCTTGCTCGTTTTCGAATAGGCGCGCGCATCATAGCGTAAATAGCTTGATTGGACGGACTGTTGAATTCTAAAAGTATCTATCTTTAAATCAGCAACCTTTTGAAACTTAATCACAAAAAACAAGCCAATCACTAGAAAAATCATGAAAAGTTCTACAACAAGATTTTTCTGATTAAAAGTGACTTGTCTTTGAAAAAAGGCGTTTAATTGTCTCATCGTCAGAATTCCTCTCTGCTTACTCTTCTTGATTTTATATGAAGTCGCTTTGAAAATGAATATAAAATGTGAAAATGAGCTTAAAATGTGAAAAGGCAAGCGTACTGGAAAGTGACCGTGTTCACAGATCCCCTGAAAGCTTTTAGCCAAACAAGTCATTTGTTTGCGGTTGATCATTTTATAATGGTATTTCTGACAAACAAACTGACCTACACTAAAAAAGGCAAAGCATGCAGCTTCTGAAAGCCACGGAGTCTTGCCTGAAATTTTAAATCGAAGTAAAAATCTCAAGTGCCCGGTTTCTTTGATTAGTACCACTTTACTGGCGTTTGAAGAGGTGTAGGTATCGTCGTACGATATCTAAGAAGCCCGTTTTTAGATAATTGTCAGATGAAAGTGTGATATGCGTGACTAAAATAGCCATTTTTTCAGATGTTCATGGACATTTGACCGCTTTAAATGCTGTTTACGCAGATGCACGGCGTTTAGGCGCTGATAGATTACTGGTTCTTAGGGGATCTACTCTGACCCGGTCCAGATACGCAAACAATTTGGGAAAAATTATTAGGATCAATCACAACGTTAACATCCGAGGCAATTGGTAAGATTTTCTCATAGCAGCGATGTCGACAAGAGATGATTTGTCTGATTCACTTCAAGAGATTGAAAATTATGTGATACAAACATCTAGCGCATCCACATACGCTGTGTCATTTGCTATCCAATTGGCCACTTCACCAAGAAATAAGCATTAACGGGGTGACAATCGGTTTGTCACATCATCTTCCTGACAGCAACAGTGGTGATGCGTTATCAGTGCGTGCGGAAGGCCGTGATCTACAAGCGTTATTCATGAATTCCCAAAGAAAACTCGATCTTGCCATCTATGCACACATTCATCACCCAACGATGCGCTACATTAATCTAGGTGCATCTTTCCAAAAAGGGGCTCAGTTTGACTATACCAAAGCTGATGAACGGCTGATTCTGAACCCCGGTTCTGTCGGATAACCCCTTGATACACCAACACGCGGCTACAAAGAACGCCGCGCTGAATACTTGCTACTTGAGGTCGGAACTAGCGGTGAGCTTGATCCTCAATTTAGACGAGTGCCATATGATCTAACTAAAACGTTCGAGCAAGCTGAAAAGCAGCAGTTACCTTTTAGCGAAAGTTACATTAACGTTTTCACATATAAACAAGCCTTGCTAGAAATCAAAAGGCACAATCAAATATTGTTGCTCTTTTTAGAAACATGCTGTTAATTTTAACTTTTCTATTTTGACAACAGCACAATTTCATTAAACATTCTTGCCGCTCTTTAAGGTGCAGCCCCTACCAGTTGTCATTCGCACAAACAACGACTGCAAACGTGATCAAATGGAAGGTCAGACTATGCGTAGAAAAGAGAATTTTATCCAAGCTGAAGAGAAAGTCGCAATTACGGAAAGCAACGTTAACTTTGCCGTCAAATTACGGGCACATTTTCACCATTTAATAGACCGCATCTGCAAGTGTCGTCATTATTGATTTTAGAAGACGCCTCTTCAACTGGCCAACGACCCGAAGCATGAATACAGTCTCTGCTTGTAGAGTTTCTAGTTACTTAAAGACACACAAGATCCGCTAGCTAATTGCACTTTCCATCTCCACTGTGGACTTAGTGTTCGATTCGGAATATCGGTTAATTGGAACTTAGTTTTATCTTCACAAACCGGTCATTTCATGGTGGCTTATTAATTAAATAAGCATTCATCGATAGATCGCATCGAAGGAGTAAGTTCATGAATTCATCTCAACGGCAACACGGATTTTTGTTGACCCCCAACGCTGATTTGCACATGCGACCTTTAACGTACTGTCTTTTAAGTACATTTCTATTTGGGGTTCCCTTTAGTGCCTTCATGAGTATGCTCATCTCCTACAAAAGGCTCTGGGCAGTTCTTTCAGTTGTCGTCATATGTCTAATGATCTTCCTTGCCAGCATTATTACAGTAATTTCCAACGCAAAAAAAGAGGCTTTACCAAGCCTCTTTAAAACAAAGCAGCGGTGGGTAATACAATTACTAGGAGCAGTCGTAGAAGCTGTTTTGTTTCTCTCTATAAAGTTTTTAACTAACCTCTGAGGCAACCACCTCCGGCAGCTGCCGAAATGCCAGCTCCCCCAGCACCAGCGCCAATTAGGGCTCCCCATCCGGCTGCTGCGGCTAAGCTTAAGCCACCGGTTGGAAGAGCAAGAAGGCCAGCAACCCCCGTTGCCGCCGCTGTTCCCCAATATAAAGCATTGCACTTTGGACTTACCCGAGGTTGGAAAAGAGCATACGCTCCTGGAGAAAAGGTAACTTTGTTACCTGCAATTACAGTATCGAACGCCCGGTCTTCTTGGACCCCGTCAACAACATTTCCCTGAGTGTTTACTGCAACAATCACTTTGCCACGCTTTTCAAAATGTCCGTTTGCCAGAGTAAGGGTCACACTCTTTTCGTCTTGTTGAAGACTGTACTCTGCTTTGTCAGTACGAATCGTTTCTTTAGTGGTGTTCTCGCTTTGTGCTGCGAAAGTCGCCACTGGAGCTGCAAAAGATAGTGAAAACACGAGCGCCACAGCACCACTAACCAATCCAGCTTTAAACTTTGCTAATACCATAATATAAACCTCCTCTTTCTTATCAATGATCGCTAAGCACGACATTGGATTTCCTTTTGAAAGTGTTTCATGCCTAACTAGGAACTATGATGATATTCCCCATCTCTGGGTATACGTCAGATAAAACTTCGGTTAGATCTGGCATTTTCCTTCCCCCCTTCCCCATTTGCGATCACCAACTTTTACACTGATAATTTACCTGAGATTTTAAAGGGCAAGGACGAAAGTTGAGTATTTTCTACCTGCGAGGTGAAAAATGTTTATTAGTTATCCTAGTTGTGGCAGTTTGTTTCACAAGATAAGAAAAAGACGCCAATTGACAATTCACAATGTGCAAGGACGTCTGCACAAAACTTCCATTTCTTACTTTGAAAACAAAAAGTCTGAAATTCGCGTTTCGAATTTAATGGAAATTCTAAGACCTACATTCACTGAACCGCAAGAGTATTTTGCACTGATCGATTCTTCAAATGATCAACTTAGACTTTTTTTTACAAGAATCAGTGAACTGTACCAAAATTTTAGATTTAAAAGGCCTGCAAAAAACTCTCGCTAATTATGATGAAACTAAGCCCTCAGAATTCCCTAAATATATGTTAAAGCTCATTATCGTTTCTTGTATCGCGAACATTAGGAAACAAAATCCAGTCTTTAGTATTGAAGATGAAGAATGCATTCAACAATATTTACTAGCAGATGGAGCTTGGTATCACTTTGAGTATCTTGTATATTCCAATTTATGCCACTCGCTATCAAATCGTGTTAATGATCGTCTGCTTCGTCATATGCTCAAAAAGTATCGTGAATTTCATCTACCTAGTTATGACGAAGCTTTCTTCGGCGCTTTTTACAATATATCGGCAAGATATCTCCAGGACGCTGACTATAAAAGAGCATCGGCAATGTTGAATATGGTTAAAGAATTTCCCGTCAAACACACGGCTCTATACTTGCGACATCATGTCACCTTTGTCCGACTTGTCGTGTCAATTTTCGAAGACCAAAATCAAGCAGCCAAAACTAATCTCACATTGTTGCTTCGAGCTACAGAGATGATTGACCAATCCCTGTACAAAATGAATTTAGAATGGTTAAAGGCACTAGGTCTCGAACCTGAAAGTTTATTGAATAACAATGCTTGATTTGAATGTATCAAAAAATGACACAGCAACTTCCTTCCCTTTGTCCATTGTGGCAAGATAAGGGGGAGTCGGCTGTGCCATTTTCGTTTAGGAACCTCGTTACGCTTGAAAATATTGTTAGATCAAAGTTACAGCTACTCTTTCGGCTTCGGCCGCCGCTCCCAATGCCGGCGCATTTTGTCTAGCAAGAATAGCTGGTCGTTATTCCACGGACTGTTGCGGCGGGCGAGATGGGCGGCGTAATTTGCTGTGTCGTGGTTGAATTCTCGATCAGAGCGCTGGACTTCTTTGAGAAAATCGCGCGAGCTGATCCGCAAGGCGCCGCGGGAGAAGACGGTCCATTGTTCAGCTTGGTCGCTAGTAACGACGACAAGCTGAACCAGCGGCGAGTTCATGTCCTGTGCGAGGCGTTCAATGTAACTATCAGCGGTTTCATCTTCTTTGGTGAAGACGACTTGCAGATCCCATTTTGCATAACTTTTACCAATACCGGGCACGTACATCGCATCGAAGACCACAATCATTTTAGCGTTTTCGTGGCTGCGATATTCTGCCAGAATGTCCAACAAGCGATCACGGGCCACATCAAAATGATCCTCAGCTTTGAGTTTTGCAAGTTCCGGCCAGTTGCCGATGACGTTATATCCGTCGACGATCATGATGTGTTCGCGCATTTATTTTTCCTCATGCCGACTGGCGAATGCCTGATACATCAGGATGCCCGCGGCCACACTTGCATTTAGACTTTGAACGTGGCCGACCATCGGAATCGCAATCGTCGCATCCATTAACTTCGCAACGCCAGGCGAGATGCCCTTGCCTTCATTGCCGATCACCAACGCAGTACTGCCTTTTGCATCCCATTTTCGATAATCCTGACCGTCCATGGCAGTGCCAAAGACCCACATGCCGCGTTCTTTCAGCGTCTTAATGGTCTGGGCGAGATTCGTCACCCGCGCCACCGGGACATACTCAATCGCCCCTGTGCTGACTTTGGCAACGGCACTTGTCAGACCCACAGCGCGATGCTTCGGAATGATTACCCCGTGCACCCCGCTTGCATCTGCTGTCCGTAAAATGGAGCCCAAGTTGTGTGGATCTTCCAAGTTATCCAGCAACAGGAAAAACGGATCTTCGCCTTTATCAGCGGCATTTTTGAAAAGATCATCTAAGGTTGCATAAGCGTAAGGCGTCATTGCCAATAAGACCCCTTGGTGATTGCCTTGGTCACTCATCAGATCTAATTTTTGCTTAGGTGCCGTGCTCACTAAAATCTTCTTCTTTTGCGCCATGCCGACCAAATGCTGAATCGGTTCACTTTTCAGGTCGGTTTGGACGAACAATTTGTTGATGGTGGCAGCGGTGCCAGCTTTCAGCGCCGCCTCAACGGCATGGCGGCCAAAGATAAACTCATCTGGATCATGTTCAGTTGTTGCTTGCGGCTTTTTTGCCATGTCCCGTCTTCCCTTCTTCAACGTATTGGATACACCATGCTGCTAATTCAGGAACACGACTTACTCAACCGATCAAATGTAAGTAGCCGAACAGTGCCTCGAATCCTGTTGAAACTCGATAAGTCACCACATCGGTATTTTTCGCGTGCGTGTAGCTTTTGGCATTGCGCCCGTGCTTGAAAATGTCGGTTTCGTCGCTATCCAGCAGGTTGGCTTCCTCCATCCCGGCAATCAGCGCTGCTTGTGCCTTTGCGGACACAAAATCCTTGGCTGCCCGTTGCAGTGATGCCGGTCGAACTAAACCGCGCTTGAGTAAGTGTTCCCGAATATAAACTTCATAAACCGCGTCGCCCATGTAGGCTAGCGCGATACCGTTCAATTGTTTTGGATCAAATGTCATTGTCTGCGCCACCGTGTTCCTTGAGGAGTGTCTTCCAAAATAATGCCTTGTGCGGCCAACTGATCACGAATTTGGTCGCTCTTAGCAAAGTCTTTCGCTGCCCGTGCCGCATCTCGAGCCTTCACCAAGGCATCAATGTCTGCATCCAGGCTCTTCTGATCAGCAAACACCACACCGAAGATTTGCAGCCAAGCATCGTATTCATTCAAAAGGTCATTGATACTTTCACTTTTGACCATCTCTTCATTAGCATATTCATTAAGCAACTTTGCCAGATCGAATAAAACGGTGAGGCCATTTTGAACGTTGATATCATCATCCATGGCAGTCACGAAGCGATCCTTCAAGGTTTGCAGCTGCTTGGTAATTTGTGGATCAACGCCGGTTTCAGCCCCACGACGACGATAGGTCAAATTCTCACGAGCAATTTTTAACCGATTGAGACTGTTGGCCGCATTTTTGAGGTTAGTTTCAGAATAGCGAATCGGCATCCGATATTGGGTACCCGCCATGAAAAAACGTAGAACTTGCGGATCAACTGTTTTGCGAATATCGTGCACAGTGATGAAGTTGCCAAGCGATTTGCTCATTTTCTCGTCGTCTTCACCAATCGTCACGAAGCCGTTATGCATCCAATACCGAACGAACTGCTTGTCGGTTTTAGCTTCGCTTTGGGCGATTTCATTCTCATGATGCGGAAATTCCAGATCCTGGCCGCCACCGTGAATGTCAAAAGTATCGCCTAACAGCTTGGTGCTCATGACTGAGCATTCAATGTGCCATCCTGGCCGTCCTTTGCCCCATGGTGACTCCCAACTGATCTCACCGGGTTTGGCGGCTTTCCACAAAGCAAAATCAATCGGATCTTCTTTTTTAGCTAATTCGTCTTGGGTAATATGTTGACTGGCACCTTCTTCAAGTTCATCCACATTCTGATGAGATAACTCCCCATAATGTTTAAACTTGCGGGCCCGGTAATAAACATCGCCGTCAACAGCATAAGCGTATTCTTTGTCGATCAAATCCTGCACAAAATCAATAATATCCGGAATCATTTGACTGGCGCGAGGATGAGCCGTTGCCGGTTCGATCCCCAGCGCCGTCGTGTCTTCCATGAACGCATCAATAAACCGTTGCGCCAAGTCCAGCGGAGCTTCACCGGTTTTATGAGCAGCATTGATAATCTTGTCATCAACATCGGTGAAGTTCGAAACATAGGTCACTTTATATCCGCGATATTCAAAATACCGGCGGATGGTATCAAACGCGATAGCACTGCGCGCGTTACCGATGTGGATGTAATTGTAAACAGTCGGGCCGCAGACATACATCCGGATTTCTCCCGGGTGCAACGGCGTGAATGTCTCTTTTTTCCGGGACATTGTATTGTATAACGTTAACATCGGCTCATTTCCTTCCTGTAGCGTCTTAACTGCATTTTACAGGAAACGACCGTGATTATAAAGGAACGGGGCGGGCGATTGCAACATTCTGTGCCGTGCCAAACGCCGCAATCTCCGCCTTGGCACTACGACCTTAATGCTTAGCAGACTATCTATCAAAAAATAAAAAGGAATGATTTTCCTAAATACGGCAATCATTCCTTTTGGAGCTGCGCATGACGTTCCTGTTTTTCAGCAGCCTTAATCAATTTTCCGCTTCGGATTCAGAATCCCCAACGGATCAAACAATCCTTTAATTTGATGCTGAATCTCATCAACATCAAAGCCTAATTCTTCATTGTTCCATTGGTTCTTGCTCATCCCCACCGCATGTTCACCGGAAATGGTGCCGCCGAGTGCCAATGCTTTGCGGAACATCAGACGAATGGCTTGGAGCGCTTCTTTGGGCGGTTCTTCCTCATCAGCCGGCCAGATGACGGTTGGATGCACATTACCATCGCCCGCATGACCTGCCGTGTAAATTTCGACATTTAAGTCCTGTGCGACTGACGCAATATAGTCCATCATTTCGGGCAGTTTAGACAACGGCACCGCCATGTCTTCCATAATATGTTGGCCGTTAGCGAAAACCGCCGGCAACATGTCCTGACGCAACTTGATAATCGCCGCTGCTTCTTTGGGATCACTGGTGACCTTGATGTTTTTGGCATGATCGTCATTTAAAATCTGCTCCGCCATTTTCAGACTAGCTTCACCACCAGCATCTAACCGGAACAGGAGCATTGCCTCGGCGCCTTCAGCATAGTGAGTGCCTTCATAACGATCCAACGCAGCAACTGTCAGGCCATCAAGTGCTTCAAGCATGACCGGATAGATACCGGAAAGCCGCAAATCCTCCACCCCTTTAGCCAATGCTGTCATGTTGTCAAAATAGGCAATTCCAACAACCGGCGTGCCAATTGGAATAGGATTCAGTTTGACAGTGACTTCAGTGATGATGCCCAACGTGCCTTCCGAGCCGACGAATAAGTGCGTCAAATCGTAACTAAACGCATGCTTGTAAGTTCGGCCGCCAAGTTTGATTTCACGGCCGTCTGCCAAAACCACTTTAAGGCCAAGCACATTGTCGGTTGTCGCCCCATACTTCACGGTACTCATCCCACCAGCATTGGTTGCCGCATTGCCACCAATGCTTGAAATTGGCTTAGATCCAGGATCAGGTGCGTAAAAAAGACCTTGCGCACGCGCTGCCTTATCCAGATCCCCGTTGATCACACCAGGCTCAACCACTGCCAACAAATCGCCTTTGCTAATCTCTTTAATCCGATTCATTCGCGCTGTCGACAAAATAAGACTGCCGTTTATGCCGTCAGAACCGATCACGGTGCTCGTATCTGCGCTTTGAGGAACTACTGGCATATGATATTGACGCGCGATTTTTAACACACCTTGAATATCTGCAACATCGCTGACTGCAACATATGCCAGAATTTTCCCGGCAATCTCACGCTGGGCATTGCCATTGGCGCTATGTTCGCGCGCAATTTTATCATCAATGTGGATTACGGCATGCGGGGCCGCGTCTTGCAAGGCTGCCAGAATTTCCGAGTTATCATAAGCTGTAAAAATTGCCATCACAAAAACCTCCTCAACACCTCTAAAAGCAGGTGGCAGCGTTGGCCATTCGCCTCTGAAGCGTCGACTTTATTATGGACTATTTTGGTAAAGATGGCTTAGTAAGACGCTCGGTGGTGTGCCTATTAAGACGCCGATTGACCCTGCGATGAGATTGACTGTCTTGCCTTTGTCTCACCAGCAATGGTTTCCTTGGGATGAACGGTAATAACAGCCTCTCCTAGCCAAGTCGTTTCTGGTGCCATGGCTGCCAAGCGATAAGGTTGACGTGGTTGGCCGCTGCCTGTTATTGGCGTTGGTGTGGCAACACAAATCGTCAAGACATCTGTGTCCACACCAGCGTCTGCTAGATGGCGAAAGCGGACCAAATTAATGGTCTGTTCTTGTGGTACCACCAGTGGTTCGCAGTTGCCGCGATAATCGAGTCGAACGACATGCCGGCCATGTGTGTCAAAACCAGATAAAACGGCCACCTCTGGACGACCAAGTACTTGAGTTCGCGGATCAAAACCGTCAAAGCTGGCGAAACGCGGCAATATGTAATAGAAGATCGGTGACGCCAGGGCCACAGGTTCCTTGCTTAGTAAATGCAGGCCGACTTTCCCGCCAAAACAGCCGGCTGCAGCTGATCCCGGCAAATATTGCAAGGCAAAAGTTGGTTTTGTGGTCAATGTGTCTAACGGTTCCTTGTCGTTATTGCGATTGTCACGCATCAGTGGTCACTCCTGTCAAAATTATGCTTGATATAATTAAAATGATACTCGCTTGATCCATAAAAACGCACGTTATAAGATTTACCGAATTTTTGCTGACGATTCAATCCGAGCCATTGGGCCAGATTCTCCAAGTAAGCCTGAAAAAGCGCGACTGTGTTGCGGTTATCAAAAAACAGGTGTTTGTTCACTGACCATCGTCGGTCCTGAACAAACACCTGCAGTTGTGAAAAATCACAACATGAACTCAACATTAGGAAGACAACGACGAAAACCAGAAAAACATGCGCTCTCCATTAATCATGCCGGAGATTGGCTTATCAGGTCAATGAAAAAGCCAGGCATAAATGATATGAAAAATCGCTGCCGTCACCAGTCCTGTCATCATACCCAGAACAAAATATAAAAGTAAGTGCTGCCGCTTACCTTTCATTTTTCATTCCTACCCTTCCTACGTTGCAAGGAGCTAGTCTCCCTGTCATTTAGGGTAACCGATGTCGACAAGTTCTGGGGAAAATAAATATAAACGTTAGGAAATCACCGATTAACGTCGTCCTTTAGGCACACTCACTCAATTATTAACAACAAACGTTGCCCTTCGCGTTCCACCAAAACCTATTGTTTGCATGCAAAAACCCGCACATCTGCGCGGGCTTCCTGCATCAATTAAAGTTGGCCGGTGACAAGATCAACGTTTTTAAGGACTTGATCGCGACCCATCAGTTCAATGGTTTCAGCAAGTTGCGGACCATGCATCCGCAATGTTGCAGCGATTCGAATTGGCATGTAAAGCTTGCGGCCCTTGACCTTGGTTTCCTGCTTGACTTCATTGACAATACCGCCAATGGAATAAGCGTCAAACGTGTCGAGTGCCCGAATCTTTTTGGCGAAGGCTTCGATGACTGGCTTAGCATTGTCATCTGCCAGTTCTTTGCGTTCGTCATCGGTTAGGTCAGTGGCTTTGTCGAAGAAAATATCGGCAAGCTTGCTGATCTGAGCAGTGTAACTCATTTGATCGGTGTAAAGACTAATAAGCTGGCGCGCCCACTCGATGGTCTTCGGATCTGGATCACTATGAATTTTGCCATCTTCAATCAAGTTAGCTAAGGACAAACTCATCAATTCATTCGGGTTCGTCTTTTGCTTGGCCTTGATGTATTGGTTGTTCACCCATTCCAATTTCTTCTGGTCAAAACGGGCTGGGCTCTTAGATAGCCGCTTTGGATCGAATTGCTTGATGAATTCCTTTTTGGTGAAAATTTCATCTTCACCAACTGGGGACCAGCCAAGGAGCGTAATGAAGTTGAACATCGCGTCTGGCAAATAGCCGAGTTCACGATATTGTTCAATGAACTGTAACACGGTTTCATCACGCTTCGACAACTTCTTACCGGTGGCGCCATTGATGATCAAGGTCATATGGCCAAAAATTGGTGGTTCCCAGCCAAATGCATCGTAAATGGCCAATTGCTTCGGTGTGTTGGCAATATGATCGTCCCCACGCAGCACGTGGCTGATTTGCATCATATGATCGTCTACTACCACCGCAAAATTGTACGTTGGCATGCCATCACGCTTTTGAATGACAAAATCGCCGCCCAGTGTGTTGGCATCAATCGAGATTTTCCCCTTAACGATGTCGTCCCACTCGTAGGTCTTGTCCATTGGAATGTGGAACCGAATCACAGGCTCCAAGCCCTTCGCTTTGGCTGCGGCAATCGCGTCAGCTTTTTCAGCGTCCGTCATGCCCTCATATTCATATTCGTAATGCGGCATCTCGTGACGAGCCTTTTGGGCTTCACGATCGGCTTTCAGTTCCGCTTCGGTCCGATAAGACTCGTAGGCAAAGCCTTTATCAACAAGTTGCTTGATCAGCTTGTCATAGATGTCCTTACGTTCAGACTGCCGGTATGGGCCAAAGTCGCCGCCTTTGTCGGGGCCTTCATCCCAGTCAATCCCGAGCCAGTGAAGGTTCTCCATCTGACTCTTTTCGCCGTCTGCAACATTCCGCTTTGTATCGGTGTCTTCGATCCGCAGCACCAACGTTCCGTTGTTGTGCCGTGCGAACAAATAATTGAACAACGCCGTCCGCGCATTGCCGATATGCAAATGCCCGGTCGGACTTGGTGCATAACGCACCCGAATTGGTCGATCTGCCAATGTCTTAGCCTCCATTTTTCTGTAAACATGCACTGATAGTGTACCACAGAAGGGACGTTCATTGGGCTGATGTGGGAGATTGAATCTATGTCAGTTGGCTTCTGATCGTTCTACTAAACGACGCAACCTTTGCAATCTATCATTGCCTTAATCAAACGGGAATCTCATGCCCCATGCATTTCGCACACTGTCCATGATATGGCTGACATCGTGAGATAGTAGCAACTGACCGTCATCGTGACCTTCATCAATGTAGCGCTGAAAATCACGGACTTCATAAACTAAGGCATCGGCCTGATCGCCTGCGCTTAATACCTCGCTGGTCGTGGTATGGGCATCAGGGGTGTAGGTTACTTTGGCGGTTGTGGCACGCGGATAGTCATCAATTTCAACGTAGCCTTTTGTGCCTGAGATCACGCCGCGTTTTGGCTGCTTAGCACGTAATGACAGTGCCATGACGGCCAACTGCTGATCAGCATTTTTTAAAATGATCCCTGATTGTTCATCAACACCGGTTTCAAAGTACTTGACGGTGGTGAGCGTTACATTCGGCTGAGCATCTAAGAACGTACGAGCAAAGGCAGTTGCGTATCCGCCGATATCAAGCAACGCGCCACCAGCCAGATCCTTATTGAAGAAACGATTCTTTGGATCAAAGTCTTTCAAGCTACCGAAGTTAACTTGAACAAGATGAATGTCGCCTAACTTGCCACTTGCAATCAGCTGCTTGACTTGTTGATAAACCGGCATATGGTACAAGGTTAACCCTTCAGATAGAATCAGGCCCTTGTGCTTGGCCAACTGCTGGACATCATCAAATTGCTTAGCATTGACCGTAATCGCTTTTTCGGCAAGAACGTGTTTGCCGGCATTCAAAGCTTTTTTGATGTATGGGTAATGATAGGTATGCGGCGTTGCAATATAAATCACATCAACGTTTGGGTCGGCAATCAAGGCATCTGGATCTGTATATGTTTTGGCAATATGTTTTTCAAGAGCGAACTTCTTAAGCATGTCGGCATTGACATCAGCGACGGCGTAGATGCTGCCGTTTTCCCGGTTTAAAGCGTCGGCCATTTCATGTGCGATCCAACCAGTTCCGATCATACCCCAGTTATAGTTTGTCATATGACTCATCCTTTCTTTTAAACGCGTTCTCCAGACCAGAAACCTGCGTGTAAGAACCTTGGTCGCAATAGTCAGAGTCCGATCATCACGCATAAGGCCACTTACACTCCGGTTTCTAACCGGGCTGGTTCACGCTCTGCTTAATTTCATGTACCTGACCATCTGGTGTTTCTATTAAGAGTGATGTCGCTAAGTGAGCAAAGTATGACGTCGCAACAACTCCCGGTAATGAGGCTAGCAAATGATCAACTTTTGCGATATCCGTCCATTCCGCCATCGTACAATCAATTAATTCATTGCCGTCGCGCGTTCGCGTGTAGCCCATGTAAGTGGTAGCCATTCGTCGTTTTGCCTGCAAGCCTAGCAGCTTGGCAGATGCCATCACCTGTTCACTTGCCGCGCTAACAACTTCCAATGTCAGCGGTACCGCGGCATTCAGTTGAGCGTTGACATTTTTCTGAGCAGTGAGAATCACATAAGCATGGCTCGCCTGCGCGTGCAACTTTTCATAAAAATGAATGCCGCCATTACTTTTAAGTAAATTTAAGTCCTTATCGGCACTGTCACAGCCATCAAAGGCAATATCACTAGCTATCTGTGTTGTTGTTGGTAACCCCAGTGTCTGACAATAAGCCAGCGTTACTTCGGAGGGACTGCAAATCTGAATACCCGGCAATGCCCGCGCGACAATGCCATCAGCAAGCGCCTGCATGTGCCGACCACCGCCAAGACTCACTACCTGATGCGGCTGAATAAGTGCTAGAGCAGCGGCGATTTGTTCTGTCATGAAAGTTGCTTCCTCTCTTTTGTTTTTGATGAAATTATATTTCACTTATAATGTAAGACTGAAATTTAGTTTTGTCAACAGCTAGTTGTGAGGATTGTCTTTTGAAATTAATCGCGTAGAATAAAGGCCGGAGAGTTTCATAAAACAGATTATTCAGAAATTTAATTGAAAAGGAGCTGTGTTATGAGTATTATTGACCGTCTTTATAGCATGCTGCCAACACTGACCGCGACTGACCGTAAGATTGCGCAGGTTGTTCTGACGAATCCCGGTGCTGTCGTGAATACCACCATCGCCGCCCTCGCAAAAGAAAGTAACGTTAGCGAAGCCTCAATTTCTCGTTTTTGCCGGACAATTGGTGTTGAAGGCTTTCATCAACTCAAGATTGAGCTTGCTAAGGTTGCTGAAAACCGTAGTGCGTATTATCAGGAAATTAACGCCGACAATCTTCAGCAAGCCTTAAGCAATATCAGTGCCAACAAAGTTGCCGAAATCGAAGGCACACTAAAAAACGCCAGCTCACATGACATTCGAAAAATTTTGAATTTGTTAAAACAAGCTAGTGTAATTTTAGTAGCCGCGGCTGGCGACACGCAGGCGGGTGCCGATCGGCGGCCATAAATTCAATCAACTCGGTCTACTAGCCATCACAGACAGTTCTTGGGAAACGGCGCTCGCCCAAACCATGAATGCGCCAGCAGATGCTTTGTTGCTGGTTATCTCAAATTCTGGCGAAACGCGGAATCTCATCACCCAAATCAAAGCCGCTCAACAACGTGGTATTGCTGTGGTCGCGATTACCAATCGCAAGGATTCACCGATTGGCTTGGGCGCCGGTTATCAGCTTTATCATCCCTC
>OBVA01000370.1_pt1 | contig 20099 bp, 17 predicted proteins | sample 1495021 | NCBI WGS metagenome assembly OBVA01 (sample SAMEA2579965, study PRJEB22360) | human gut metagenome | biome: human gut; feature: human-associated habitat; material: faeces | place: Denmark | collected 2008/2010
TTCGTACACGACTTTATCTGCTTTGGTCAGCTTGTTGGACTCCAGATGATTGTTGATGAGGGTAACCGTGTCTTCCCCAATCTTGATTTCATAGAGTACCGAACCGTTGTATTCGCTGGGATAATCCAATATGCGTGACGAGAGAATCGGAAATTTAGAGTAACATGCTATCTTGTTGGTATGTCCCTTTCCGCTACCCACTGTGTTGATGCGGTGGTATGGATATGCCTTGAGTTCCCGCTCTACGTCTTTTTGCGAAAGATGCTTTGAGGATTGTACTGTGGAATATTCCTGCAGACAGAGGATATCGGCGCCACTTTCCTTCAAATAGGTCAATATCGGGTTTTTGCCATCTTGTTTGGCGGCACCGTCAAATCCCATAATGTTGTAGGAGAGCAGTTTGATACTTGTTTCCGGTAAGTGGTCTGTATGGAAGTTGATGGGCAGATAGGTGCGTATCTGCGAATAGCAGAGCAACATCCCTATTAGGGGCAGCAAAGCCGACCTATAGCGCTGGATGACCAGCCAAAAAATGAGGAAGCCGGCATTTATCATCAGGAACACGGGAAATGTCAGCCCCAGGCACGATTGCACCGGATGTGTGACCGGCTGGATGTGCGGACTATAGGCGGTGAACAGTAATAGGCCCGTAAATAAGGCATTGACCGCTAAAATCAGGAGAGCGACAAAATTACCGAGATGCTTCATTATAATAGTTGAAAATTGAAAGGTGAAAACTGAAAATAAGAGTGGCGGTTATATTCTCATTTTTCATTTTCCGTTTTCCATTTTCCATTGGTTTAACGTTTACTCGCGTCGAACAAGCTTTTCTTTTCCTCTGTAGTAAGGCTTTCGTATCCCGATTTCTTTAATTTGTCGAGAATGCGGTCTATCTCGTCGGATTGGGCTTTTTTCCGTGCGTTGTAATCATAATCTTTTTGTTTGCCAGTACCGTAGTGTACTTTCATTTTCGGCTTTCTGGGTTTGAAGTTGACGATGGAAACTAAGGTATCCAGACATTTGTTTATCCATGAGGTCAGGTCACTACCTTTGCTGAGGCTGGCGGCAAACCATACCCCTGCCAGCGCACCTCCTAAATGTGCGATGTGTCCACCGGCATTGCTGGAGGTGATGAACAGTAAATCGGTGCCTATAACGATGAGTGCCAGGTATTTCAGCCGGATGGTTCCGAACAGCAGTAGCCGTATCGGATACTGGCAAATTTGCCCGCGGGTTGTTTCGGACCACGTTTAGCCGTATCGGATAGTTGGGCTCGCGATAGGCGGTGGCGGCTACAATGGCAAGTACAGAGGCAGAAGCACCCAGCATGAAAGAATAGTCTGTCATGGGACGGAAATACGGGAAAATGTTATAGGCGGCCATATAGAGCAGACCGCCGCAAATTCCTCCCAGAATGTATACACCCCGGAGATGCTTTGCAGAGAAGAAACTCAGGAACAGTGCACCGAACCAGTAAAGCCACAGCATATTGAAAAGAATGTGCATGAATCCTGCATGCATGAACATATATGTCAGTAGTGACCATGGTTGCAGGATGAAGCGTATGACTGATGCCGGCAGTTCCAACCATTCGAATACGCCTGCTATGCTCCGGTTGAACAACTGGAACATGACTTCGGTTAGCGTAGTAAGTATGAATACCGCTACATTGATGTAAATCAGTTGGATATAAATGTTCCCCCTACGGAAGGTTTCTTTCAAATCAGTTATAATAGTAGCCATTTCCTCTGTTCTTTTTTCTCCAGTACATAATCAGGATAAAGCCGAATACCATACCACCCAGATGTGCGAAGTGAGCCACATTGTCTCCTGCACTGTTTGCAAATCCGGCATAAAGTTCAATCAAGGCATATCCGATAACAAAATATTTGGCCTTGATGGGAACCGGTAACGGGAAGATGAACATTTGCTGGTTGGGGAACAACATGCCGAATGCCAGCAGAATGGCGTATACTGCTCCCGAAGCTCCCACGGTAGTCATCATATTGAGATATTCCTCCATCGGGATGATGGCCATGCCAGTATTTACGCTGTCATAGGCGGAAAGTACTGTCTCATAATGAATATACTGTACCACCTCCTGGATAATTCCGGCTCCTATACCGCACACCAGATAGTAGAACAGAAATCGTTTTGGCCCCCATACCTGCTCTAAAATACGTCCGAACATCCATACAGCAAACATGTTGAAAAATATGTGCGCGAATCCGGCGTGCATGAACATATATGTTATCAATTGTGCTGCATTGAAATCTTCGGCAAGGAAAAAATGCAATCCCAGATATTGGGCGAGGTCGATGCCGTAGCTTTGGGCGACAATGGTGCCCAAAAACATCAGCACATTAATGATTAAAAGGTTTTTGGTTACAGTAGGTATAGTATTCATAATCTGTTGTTTCAATTCATTTTACAGTTCAAAAACAGTTGTCTGTTTTTGCTTTCTCCGGCAAAAATACGAATAAATTCTGTTCTATAACAGAAAAAGCAGATTCTATTCCTTCTTTTTCGTTGTTTTCCAATATTTTTTTAATGTTTTTATTTGATATTCAGAAATATTGCTCTATTTTTGTGGAGGTTTGTGATGAAAAGTAAAAATATCTTTTGTGTAACATATTAATTAATTTTAAGCATTATGAATAAGGCGGAACTTATTAGCGCTATGGCAGCGGAGTCTGGTTTGTCAAAGACTGATTCAAAGAAAGCATTGGATGCATTTATCGCGTCAGTCACTAAGGCAATGAAGGCCGGTGATAAAGTATCATTGGTTGGTTTTGGAACTTTCAGTGTGGTGGAAAGAGGAGCGCGTATGGGTATCAACCCCTCTACTAAAAAGCCTATCGAGATTGCTGCAAAGAAAGTTGTTAAATTCAAACCAGGTACGGAATTGACAGCTGAATAAGAACAGTATACTCAACATACAAAGAGGGGACGTTTTACAAAGAGCGTCCCCTCTTTGTATGTTGAATATCTTGTGAGGCCATAAAAACAAGCCTGCTTGTTTTGTACTGATTTCGGTTTACGCTATCTTTGCACGCAGGAAAATACATTTGAATCATGAATATAGAACAGAAACTGGTATCGTCCGTCATCGGCGGACTGAAAGCGCTTTACGGACAGGATGTTCCTGCCGCACAAGTGCAGTTGCAGAAAACCAAGAAAGAATTTGAGGGACACCTCACGCTGGTTGTATTCCCTTTCCTCCGTATGTCCAAGAAAGGACCGGAGCAGACGGCCCAGGAAATCGGTGAATACTTGCAGGCAAACGAGCCTTCGGTTGCAGCATTTAATGTCATCAAGGGCTTCCTGAACCTGACCATTGCCTCCTCTGCGTGGATAGAATTGTTGAATGGCATTCATGCGGACAAGCAGTACGGTATCATGGCTGCTACTGACAACTCTCCATTGGTGATGATTGAGTATTCTTCTCCTAACACCAACAAACCGCTTCATTTGGGTCATGTACGCAATAATCTTTTGGGAAATGCGCTGGCTAATATAGTGGCTGCCAACGGTAATAAGGTAGTAAAGACAAATATTGTCAATGACCGTGGAATTCATATCTGCAAGTCCATGTTGGCATGGCAGAAGTACGGGAATGGTGAAACTCCCGAATCATCCGGCAAGAAGGGAGACCACTTGATTGGCGATTACTATGTTTCCTTCGACAAGCATTATAAAGCGGAAGTGAAAGAACTGATGGCCAAGTTCCAAAGCGAAGGCATGAATGAGGAAGAAGCCAAAGCCAAGGCGGAAGCTGAATCTCCTTTGATGAAGGAGGCTCGTGAAATGCTGGTAAAGTGGGAGGCCAATGACCCGGAAGTACGTGCGCTCTGGAAGAAGATGAACGACTGGGTGTATGCAGGTTTTGACGAGACTTACCGTATGATGGGTGTAACTTTTGATAAGATATATTACGAATCAAACACGTACCTCGAAGGTAAGGAGAAGGTAATGGAGGGCCTGGAGAAAGGCTTCTTCTACCGGAAAGAAGATGGCTCTGTATGGGCAGACCTCACGGGTGAGGGGTTGGACCACAAGCTGCTGTTGCGTGCGGACGGTACATCCGTCTACATGACGCAGGATATAGGTACTGCCAAACTCCGCTTTGCAGATTATCCCATCGACAAGATGATTTATGTGGTAGGCAACGAACAGAATTACCATTTCCAGGTATTGTCCATCCTGCTCGACAAACTGGGCTTCGAATGGGGTAAAGGGTTGGTGCACTTCTCTTACGGTATGGTGGAACTTCCCGAGGGCAAGATGAAGAGCCGCGAAGGTACAGTAGTTGATGCTGACGACCTGATGGCGGAGATGATTGATACAGCCAAGGAAACCAGCAATGAACTGGGTAAGCTGGATGGTCTGACAAAGGAAGAGGCAGACAATATCGCCCGTATCGTTGGTCTGGGTGCCTTAAAGTACTTCATCCTGAAAGTGGATGCCCGCAAGAACATGACATTCAATCCAAAAGAGTCCATCGACTTTAATGGTAATACGGGGCCGTTCATCCAATATACTTATGCACGTATCCAGTCTGTTCTCCGCAAGGCAAAAGAGGCCGGTATCGAAATCCCTGCCCAGTTACCTGCCGGCATTGAACTGAGTGAGAAGGAAGAGGGACTGATACAGATGGTTGCCGACTTTGCCGCTATTGTGAAGCAGGCAGGTGAGGATTACAGTCCGTCCATCATTGCAAACTATACGTATGACCTTGTGAAGGAATATAACCAGTTCTACCATGACTTCAGCATTTTGCGTGAGGAGAACGAAGCAGTGAAGGTATTCCGCCTTGCATTGTCCGAGAATGTAGCCAAGGTGGTACGCTTAGGTATGGGATTGCTGGGTATTGAGGTGCCGGATAGGATGTAAACATCGCACTATAAAAGAATAAGCCCGAAGATACTTCTTCGGGCTTATTCTTTTATAGTGCAATATTTATTCTTGTGGTATAAATAATAGAAGTTTAAATTATCGTCTCCTTTCTCCCATTTTATACGTGTAGACTAAGTCCTATTTTGTCTTGCTTGTTTTGGCAGTTGCCTTGGCGGTTGTTTTAGTCGTTTTCGTTGCTTTCACCGCCTTTGCAGTCCGCTTAGACTTGCCCGTATCCTTGTCGCTTTGCAGTTTCACAATTTCCAGACAAGCTTGAAGGTTCAGGTCTTGAGGGATGATGTCTTTAGGAATCTTGTAGTTGCTGCCTTTATAAGCGATGTAAGGGCCATAGCGTCCATTCAGGATTTCCAGTTCCGGTTCTTCCTCAAACTTCTTGATATGTTTCTGGGCTTCTGCTTCTTGTTTCTTTTGCAAAAGTTCAATAGCTTCTTCCAGCGTAACAGTCATTGGGTCCATTGTCTTGGGTAACGAGGCATACAAGCCGTTGTTCTGGATATAAGGTCCGAAACGTCCCGCACCTACGACTACATTCTTACCTTCGTACTTTCCGAGAGTACGGGGAAGTTTGAACAGCTCCAGCGCTTCTTCCAGCGTAATGGTCTCGATGGACATTTCTTTTTTCACCTGAGCGAAACGGGGCTTTTCCTCATCTTCGGCAGTACCTATCTGTGCTACTGGGCCGAAACGTCCGATTTTTACAGACACTTGCTTTCCGCTGACGGGGTCTGTTCCCAGAATCCGTTCGCCTGCCTTGTGGGCGGTTTTCGCGGCAAGCGTGTTTTCTACTGAAGGATGGAATTTTTTATAGAATGTTTTCAGAATGGCGGTCCATTGCTTGTCACCTTCGGCTATTTCGTCGAATTGCTTTTCGACGCTCGCAGTGAAGTTGTAGTCAAGGATGTCCGGGAAGTACTCTATCAGGAAGTCATTGACCACAATACCGGTGTCTGTCGGCATCAGTTTTGACTTTTCAGCTCCGGTGATTTCTGTATGGTTGTTGTCCGTTATTTCATTACCCTGCAGGTTAAGCACATTGTAGGTGCGTTCTTCACCAGCTTTTTCTCCTTTTATCACGTATTCACGTTGCTGGATGGTGGAAATGGTAGGAGCATAGGTAGACGGACGTCCGATACCCAGTTCCTCCAATTTGCGCACAAGGCTTGCTTCCGTGTAGCGGGGAGGGTGTTGGGTGAAACGTTCGGTAGCGGTGATACCTTCATGTTCGAGCTTCTGTCCTTTTTTCAGAGGGGGCAGTAGGCGTGCCTCATCTTCCTGGGTTTCTACGTCATCATCGTATGATTCGCGGTAGACACGGAGGAAACCGTCGAATTTCACCACTTCGCCGGTTGCAGTGAAAGTCTCCGTCTCGTTGCTGATAGCAATGGTTACGGTTGTCTTTTCCACTTCGGCATCTGCCATGTGCGAGGAGATGGTACGTTTCCAGATGAGGTCGTACAGCTTTCTTTCCTGCGGGGTACCTTCTATCTTGGCATTCTCCATATAGGTGGGGCGGATAGCTTCGTGGGCTTCTTGCGCTCCTTTGGTCTTGGTGGCGAAGTGGCGGTTGTGTACGTAACGTTCGCCCATCAGGTTGGAGATGGTTTCACGGCTGGCGTTGACGGCAAGTTCGGAAAGGTTGACGGAGTCGGTACGCATGTAGGTTATCAATCCGGATTCGTACAGACGTTGCGCCACCATCATGGTCTGTGCCACGGTGAATCCCAGTTTGCGGGCAGCCTCCTGCTGCAAGGTAGAGGTGGTGAACGGGGCGGCGGGAGGTTTCTTCAGCGGACGGGGAGTGATGTCGCTGATGGTAAACGTAGCTGCTTTACAGCTCTCCAGCAATTTCCGAGCTTCTGCCTTTGTCTTGAGCCGGTGCGCCAGTTCGGCTTTCATTTCCACTGTTTTGCCGTCAGTGTCCGGAACGAGGAATACGGCGGTAACACGGTAGGATGCTTCGGTTTGGAATGCATGTATCTCGCGTTCGCGCTCTACAATGAGACGGACGGCTACGGACTGTACACGGCCTGCAGAAAGGGCAGGTTTCACTTTCTTCCACAATACCGGTGAAAGTTCAAAACCTACGATACGGTCCAGGATACGTCGGGCTTGCTGGGCATCGACCAGGTTGATGTCAATGTCACGGGGATTTTCTATCGCTTTCAGGATGGCACCTTTGGTGATTTCATGGAAGACGATACGTCTGGTGTGTTCCGGTTTCAGTTTCAGCACTTCGTACAAGTGCCATGCGATGGCTTCCCCTTCGCGGTCCTCATCGGAAGCCAGCCATACGGTTTCTGCCTGCTCGGCTTCTTCTTTCAGCTGGGTTACGAGTTTCTTTTTATCCGCCGGTATCTCGTAATGCGGTTTGAAGTCTTTGTCTACGTCAATACTGAATTCTTTTTTCTTCAAATCACGTATATGGCCGTAGCTGGAAAGGACTTTGAAATCTTTTCCAAGGAATTTCTCGATGGTTTTTGCTTTCGCCGGAGACTCGACTATGACAAGGTTTTTCTGCATAAATTTCTGTTTTTTAGTGACTCCCGCCACTGAATTCGCCCGCAAAAGTAGGAAAAAAAGATTCTTCCCACCTTATAATATAAGGAGAATTTAGCAAAAATGACCTTTTTTGTTCAAATTAGAGCTTCGGCTTGTGCTGCCTCTATTAAAAGAGGAAGCTTACTCCGCCTAAGAAACTGAGACCTTCTGAAGGGTATCCCCAGTAGTACTGGTAATCTTTGTTCAGCAAGTTGTTCACGCGCGCATACACGGAGATACCTTTGAAGAGTTCGTAGCTGCCGTTCAGATAGAGATTGCTGACGGGGTCCGCCTTGTTGCCCTCCACGCCTTGGCGTGAGATGTGCTGATAGCCGATGCCGACAAGCAGTGGGGAGATGGGGCGTACCTTGAGATTGAGATTGCCTTCTACGGCCGGTTTGAAACTTACTACGACATCAGAACCGTCTGAGTCCGTTGTCCAATGGCGATAGACGGCATTGGCGGCGAGATAGAAAACATCCTTGTAGTTGTAGCTCAGGTCGGCTCCGGCGTAGAGGTTCTTGGTGTCTTCTGTGAGGAAAACATTGCTTATCCCGTCGGACTTGACAGTCGGAGTGTCAATCAGGTCGTTTTTCAAATCTTGATACCCGCCGTATAGGTTGAACCACAATCCGCTGACCGGGCTTGCCTTGAAGCCGACGGCTGCGTTGAGCTGTTCGTAGGTATTGTCAAGCTGCTGGTTTGTAATGCCATAAGGCGTAATGGTTTCCAGACGGCGGAAATCGTTCTGTAGCCGTCCTCCCTTACCTTGTGCGTAGAGGATGTAGCTGTCCGAGAAGATGTATTGTATTTCTACGTCGGGAGCGGCGCGGAACTTCTTGCCGAAACCGAAAGCCAGGTCGACGTGTGCGCCGAGACGTATTTTCCAGTCGTCATTCTGAAAGAGATAGTATGGATTGAAGTCTACGTCGGTGTGATTCTCGAAACGTCCGTCGCTGTAGAATGTATTGTCCATGGCAAAAGCCATGCCGATGGTCTGCTCATCGGAGATGGAACCGGTGACATCGGCTTTGGTACGCACGATATTTTCTTTGATATTGCTCACCATGAGGTCGTGTTGGCGCTGGTAGACCAACAAATTGGTTTCGGCACGGAATTGGAGAGGCATATCGTCGCTCGTGGAACTTACCCCGAAATGTACATCACCCGAAACGAATTTCTGTTTGTTGCTGACGAAGTCGGGCAGGAAGTTGAAATTGCTTTGGTTGAACTTTCCGGCAATATTCAAATCGACTTTGCTGAAGGCATGTACATAATCCATGGCAGCATGGGTACGGTAGTAGAATGAATTCCACTTCCCGCCATTATCCGGCAAGTCCAGTTTGCCATCCATGCCATCCATTGTGAATGTCAGGTTGAGGCGGTCTTTGGGGGATAAAGAGAAGAGGTAGTTGGCGCGTACATCGAGGTTACCGTAGTTACCGTATCCCAAGCGTACATATCCGGGCAGCGCTTTCGCCTGCGTCTCTTTTCCGGTATAGGCTTGCATGATACCTGCCGGGATATGGGTTGCCGGCATCAGGGTGGCGTCATATTCCACCGCCTTTTTGCTGACGGTAGGAGGTTCCACCTTGGGAAGCACGTTCACTTTGGAGGCATCCATGATGTCCGGATTATATTCTTGTTCCACGACTACCGTACGGTTCATGGTGGTGTCTTGGGGTTGTGTCTGGGCTTGTGCTCCCAAAGAGAGGGAGACAAGCATAGTTCCTGCGAGGATATATTGTATCTTTTTCATAATGTGCTATATTTCTTACTTCAATTTCTCCAGTCTTTCGTTAATCATGCTTGCTATATCGTCATCGGCCTGGTAGTTCTGCTGCAGGCTCAATAGGTATTGGCGTGCATCGAGCTTCTTGTCCATGGCTACATATACATCAGACAGAAGGATGAAACTGCGTGCCAGCCAGTAGGCATGCGGTGTGCTTTGGTCGATGAAATTAAGGATTTCCTTTTCTGCAGAGGCATAATTACCGGCGTTGTACCATTGTAATGCCACCAGATATTTGGCTTCGGCTCCATAAAGGGTACGGGTGTCTTTGGCCAGCAGCTGAAGGTCATCCATTGCCTTCTTGTCGGCTTTCTGGTTGAGGTATGCCTTGGCACGGTAGTACAACGCCTCGTTCCGGAGCTCCGGAGACAGCTTGGCTTCGGCAAGCAAGGCTGTGGCGGCGTTGATGACTTCCGCATCATCATGCATCAGTGCTCCACAGCGCAGTACACCGATAGCGCCAAGCTGGCGGCGCTCTGCCGTGGTGGCTTTGGCCTGCAATTTCTTGTAGTCGGCCAATGCCAGGGCATATTGCTGGCGGTTGAACAGAATTTCTCCATGCATCAGCAAAGCCTCTTCAGAATATGGGTTATCGGGGTATTCCAGCAGTTTTCCGGCATGTTCCAATACCGCCTCGTCATCTTTCTGCTCTTTGCCTATGACGCAGAGATAGTAGTGCGCATTCAGGCTGAAAGCGCCTCCCGGGAAACTTTGCAGATAGCGGGTGAAGCTCTCTTTGGCAGGTGCGGACTCGCCTTTCATGTATATCTTTTCGGCAGCGATGTAAGTCAGCGAGTCTTGCTCACTGGGGTCGAAGCGGATTTCGCCCGGCATCTGGGCGGCGAGGGCGGCAAACTCGTCCACGCGGTTGGCATCTACATAGATGGACTTCAAGTCGCGCATGGCAAGGCGGGCTTCCTCGCTTCCGGGATATTGGGTGACCACATGCTTGTAGGCTTCTATGGCACGGTCATAGTCATCGTTCTGGTAGTAAAGCAGACCGATTTCGGCAGCGGCTTTACGGCTGACGGGACTCTCGGGATACTTGCCGAGCAATTCGCGGAAGGCGGCGATAGCTTGGGGGTTGTTGTTGCTCTGTACGTAGGAGCGCCCTTTTTCGTAAAGGGCATTGATGGCATAAGGCGAATTGGGATATTTGACGGCAAGACGGTCCAGTAAAGTAACCTTTCCGGAATAGTCTTTTTGCAGGCCGGCTACAAGGGCCAGCTGATAGTAAGAGTAGTCTCCGGCAGGTGTTCCCAGACTTTCTGCTTTTGTATAGTATTGCTTGGCCTCGTCGAAGCGGCGGACGTGCAGGTTGCAGTCACCGATACGGTTGTAGGCATCTGCCAATGCGGTCGGGTTTTCACCTTTCTCCAGTTGGACAAAGTTGCGGAAACGGTTCTCTGCCGTCGAATAGTCTTTCTGGTGGAAAGCGATGTAGCCCAGGTTATAGTAGGCAAGGGCGAACATCTCCGTATCCCTCTGCCGGGTGAGTGACAGATATTCGTTGAAATTGCAGGCAGCTTCTCTCATCCGGTTCAGGCGGTAATAAGACTCGCCGAGCCAGTAGAGGGCGTCTGCCTTGGTCTGGAGGTTGTATTGCCCCAACGTGACGCTTTGGTTGAAGTAACCGATGGCTTGTTCGAACTGCGTGTTGGCAAAAGACTGGGTCCCGAGTTGGAAAAGAATCTTTTGTTTGGCTTCCAGAATGGCTTTGCTGGGATGGGAGATACGGTCGATGGACTTGAGTGCGGCATCATAGCTGCGTGTATTCATGTATACTTCCACCAGGTAGTTGCTGACTTTCTCGGCATAAGGAGAGTTTGGAAATTCGTTCAGGAATTTCTCAAAGACGGTCACCGATTCGCCGAAAGCGGAATAGGAGGTCTCGTGAATGCATAAGGCGTAGTTATAGGCGGCTTGTTCCTTGATTCTCGGGTCGGCATTGGAAGCGGCAGCCTGCTCGAAGGCCATACGTGCCTTGGTCTTGTCGGCCAGTTGCAGGTAAGCCAGTCCCATGTGCAGGTAGGCATTTTGGGAGAGAGCGTCGTTCTCGGTAGTCACTTCGCCAAGGATGGCAGGAACTTGAGAATACACGCCGCATTGATAATAGGACATACCCAGCATGTAGAGGGCATCTCTTCTATGAGTGGCAGATTCGGCATTGTGCTCCAGGTATTGCTCGAAGGACTTTATGGCTTCGTGGTATTTCCCGAAATGGTATTCGGCTGTACCGAGGATGCGGTTCAGCTCTGCCGTGTGCGTGTAGCTCAGACCGTCGGGGTGGGTTGACAAGGCATTTTGCGCTACAATTTCCGCCTTGTCGTACTGTTTCTTCAGCAAGTAGATTTCGGCGATGTAATAGGGGACCAGGTTCTTGTACTTGGCATTGTCCTGCAGAGGCAGGAAACCGCTGAGCGCTTCGTCATACCGTCCTTGGGTATATCGGATATAAGAGATGTAGTAAGCACAGTCCGCTGCATATTTCCTGCTGGTGCTGCGCAGGGTCTCGAACCAGATGGCTGCTTCCTTTACATTGCCCGTCTTCAGATAGCAGGTGGCAAGGCGGTAGGTCATGTCGTCACGCTCCTCGGTACCCAGAAGGTCGAGGCGGGCAGAGTTGAACATGGCGAGGGCATCGTCATAATTGCCTTCGAAGAAATAGGAGGAGGCGATTAATGCATAGATGCGGTTGGCATGGGGAGTATCAGGATATTCGTCCAGGAAGGCGCGGAGCAGGTCTATGCTTTTGGGGTCTCTGAGCTCGTATGCGGCGCATACCAGCATGTATTCCGCTTCTTGCCGCTCGCCGGTATCGGGCAGAGGCTTGCCGTCTGCATTCATCTGGCGTACATAGGCTTGCAACGGGGAGATGGCGGCGGCGTATGCCTTTTGTTGGAACAACGTCTGTCCTTCCTGGTAGAGTCGCTTGGGAGAAGTACTCTTCTCGCTTGTTTGTGCTGAGGCGAGTAAAGGTGCGCAACAGAGTGCTGTGCACAATATTCGGGAGATTTTATGTTTCATCTTCTTTTGTTAAAATAGGTATTTTACAAAAATACGGGTTTTAACCCGGAAATGTTACACTTGTTTGGCTTTTTTAGGATATATACCATAATAGGAACGAATAATCATTCACTTTTGTTCTTCCGTATGTCTTCCAGGAAGATACCCACTCCTTTGCGGATGGAGCCGAGTCCGAACTCTTCCGTACGGATATCTTTTAAGGGGAGGAAGAAGAGGTCTGCCGCGTCGTCCATCGCCTCGAAGTGCAAGGTGTCCTCCACCGTACAACGGAAAAACATATCCAGCGTGTGTACGGGGAAGCCGGAATAGATGTAAATATTGGGTAGGGAGAAGAGATATTCGGCCTTTGCCACCTTCATGCCGGTTTCTTCTCTTACTTCGCGGGCAACGCCTTCCTCACTGGTCTCGGTCATGTCGATGAAGCCTCCGGGGAGGTCTAACGTCCCTTTGGCAGGCTCTTTGGCGCGGCGGCACACCAGCAGCTCGTCGCGCTCGTTCAGTATCAAGGCGACGGTGGCAGAAGAGGGGTTGAAGTAGTAGACGAAACCGCAGTCGGCGCACTGCTTCGACTTCTCGTTATGAACTTCGAAATGGGCTGAACCGCATTTCGGACAATATTTGAATTGCGAAAGTGGATGTTCCATGATATTTTAGTCTTTGTCCGGGGGACAAAGATAATGGAAACCAGGTGTAGTATGAAAGGAACGGATTATATTTACCGGATGTTTACCCTATAATGTAAAAGCCGTTACTCCAGAATGTAACGGCTTTTACATTATGAAGTAACGACGTTTACCATAGTATGTAAAGGCGTTTACTGTAGTATGTAAAGGTGTTTACTGTAGTACGTAAACGGAGTTTCTTAAGGCGGTAAGCATTTCAACCTCTACTTGCGCCTTCTTCTCCCTATTTATCCCTCCTTAAACTCCAGTATATCCCCCGGCTGGCAATCAAGTTCCTTACAGATTGCTTCCAGTGTAGAGAAACGGATGGCCTTAGCCTTTCCGGTTTTGAGAATAGAGAGATTGGCAGGCGTAATATCAATCTTCTCCGCCAGTTCGCCCAAAGATATCTTTCTTCGGGCCATCATTATGTCAAGGTTTACTATAATCATATAATTGTGTTCTATTTATCAATTATTCTTTTCCCACTCACACCACCAGTCAGTGTACCGTTTCGTCAACCGGTAATAACCATATATGCACAGATACATCCACGGCATTACAATATAGACTTTCCACTTCCCGTCAAAGGCCGGAAACAAGAGGAGAAAATAGACAATACTTGCCAACAATAAAACCGCCACAAGTCCGACAACGAAATACAGACCATATTTCACACTTTTCTTCATATCGCGCTCTTCACTTTTATTTAAATCGTCAACTCTTGTTCCTCACGCATACGAACTCCCATCTTAAAAAGATAGCCCATAAAGATGATGAAAACTCCCAATAACACGAATATCCGATAAGAAGTATCAGTCGGTACTCCTTCGGGAGTAAACCAGGAGAGAGTTACCTGAAAAAGCCCATTCAATGCTATCAGCACCCCAATGGTTTGTATCAAAGATGAATTCTGATAAACAAACACTTCCTCTTTCTTCACATTGCGGAGAATGAGAAAAATACACAAGCCACATATTGTCATCACCAGCATTGTTACTGATTCGGGTAATATGTGCCAGATAAAATTAGCAGTATCATCCTTTCCCAACTCATAGCACAATGTCAGATTACGAACAATGCCGCCACCAATACATAGTCCACAGAAATAAAACAGCACATTCATAATAAGCGCTATCCGTCTCTTTGGTTCCTTTGGTTCCTTTTGTTTCATAAGTGTCATAATCCCTCCTCTCACTTTTAAATAGTCAAGTCCTGTTCTTCCTTTATCTTCACCCCGGCGGCAAATATCTCGGTGAAAAGAATTATAATAACCAGGGATGTGAAATCCGTATCATGCGATGCAACCACTTCATAGCCCAGCAGAGCCACTTGCTTCACTGCTTCAAGATGATTCAGCCAATCGTGCAAAGTCATCAAGCCGTACAATGCAGCAAACGAATAAGTAAAGAAACGCAACCGGGCTACATTATCCGAAGTAAACACTTCCCGCTTTGAGATGGATACCAGCAAACGTATCAGACAATAGATTCCTACAAAGAAAGGAATGATGGCAAACATGGCAAAGAAGTTCACTATGGAACTCCAGACAGTGGGGACAATCACAGTGCCTATTCTCTTTACCTGATAAGGTACTGACTTATCGGCAAAACGATTCGTCAAGGAATCGACTGCTGTCGTTTCCAAAGGTCTTACATCCACATATACCTTATCAAATAAACCGGAATACTCCGGCTGTGGAGTTCCCGAATGCACATTTACACTATTGTAACCCTCAAGAAAACTATTCTTCATATCCACCCAGCCCGCTATCATTGCATAGGCAAACTCTGCAACAATGACCAATATAGCCAGGATACCCAATATACTTATCTTTTTCATAATCCTCCCCCCACATTAAACCGTTAAATCCTGCTCTTCCTTTATCTTCACGCCGATGGCGAATATCTCGGTGAACAATGCCAACAGCATATAATTGAACCAAGCATACTTGAAAGAATAAGGCAACACCTCGTATCCCTCCAGCTGCACTTGAGAAGCCAAGTCATGATAGATGCCCCATTGCTGCAACTCGAATAAAAGACTCACCGAAATCAGCGCATAGACAAAGATGCGCATCCGACGCACATTCTTGCGCACAAACACCTCGCCTTTCGTGGCAGTAAGCACCAGCCGCGCCACACTATAGAACCCGTAAAGCGCAAACAGTCCCGCAGGAAACAGCAAGAACGATACCCACCGCCACTTCGTACTACGGAAACCTTGCACCGATACCTCACTTGTATTGCAATACATGGGCGTATCCTGTGCCGCACTAATCAAAGTATCGGCAGGCAGCGTATCATCTGCCCGCACCAAAAGTGACACGGAGGGTAAGGCATGAAAATCCTTCTGGTCGCCCGCCTCATTCCAGCCGTCCATAAATCCACTAAACATATCCGTTACAACACTACCAATAAACACTACCAAAGCCAGGAAGGCACATACTCTGATTTTATTCATATCTCTGTCTGTTCTTCTTATTATTAAATCGTCAAATCCTGCTCTTCCTTCATTTTCAATCCAATGGCAAACACTTCACCTACAATCAGCGAACAAAGCCCAAGTACCAGCGTGGTAGTGCTCACCAATTCTGAGAGGCTCAGCTCGTAACCATGCAGCGAGAATACGGTATCGATACCTATAAAATCAAGATATGATGACGCAAAGGTACAGCAGAAGCTGACAACCAGTGCCATTCCCAACCGACGCAGCCGACGTACATTCCGCCAGTTGAAGATGTCGGACTTGTTGATAGAGATTATCAAGCGGATAAACAATACTACCGCCCAAAGGGAAAAGCCCAAATGCAGATATATCAGCAAATACTTTGCCACCACTTTCCCGACAGAATCATGAGAATCTACGCTGACCATCAACGAAGAGTAGGCTGCAGGCACATAACTCCTGCTTTTCTCATTGTAGACGGAATCCCTGAAGAAATCAAACGACTCCATGGAAGAAGGTATCAGGTTGACAACCTTCAGGTTCATCAGTTCCTTGTAGGCAGCAATGTCACTCCCTTTCTTTCCCAGCTCCAGTCCGGTCTGCGCCCCCATCTTGGCTCCCAGAAAGATATAGTACCCCTGCTCCAATACCGAGTAACTCAGTACAAGCATTACCACCAGGCAGAGAATGTTCAATCTTCTTTTCATAATTCAGTTGTTGTTGTATTAGTATCAGATATATTATATTTATTCAGTTGTTTCAAGGAGAGTAGAAGCAACAATATGAAAACCACTGCCCAAACCAGTACATACGGGTTACTCAGCAGATGTGTCACATCCTCCATTTCAGGATGTTTCAGGCTCAGATAGACAGACAAGCCGTTATTCATGATATGTATCAGAATACATGCCATAAGACTCCGTGTCTTATAATAAAGCCAGGCAAGCAAGAAACCGATGAGGCAAGCACCTATTATCTGAACCGGATTCAGATGAAAGATACCGAATATCAACCCGGAAAACAAGATAGCCTTTGCCGGGCTATATCTGCGAAGCAGCTCCTTGGTAATGGCACCACGGAAAAGCAGTTCTTCCAGTACGGGTCCCAAAACAGAAATACAGAGAATACCCAGCCAACCGGATTGCAGTATATCAAATGTCTGGTCCAACAAATTGGGCAAAAAAGTAAGTTCGGACATCAGAAGACCTATTATACATATGGAAGTCATTCCGGCAAGCAGGCTCCATGCCAGATAAGGGACTGACACCGGAGAATACAGATGCTTGTCTCCCGTCAGGTAGTTCTTGCGCCACAAGTACAGTCCCATGAAAACAAAGCCCAGCAGCATGGTAGGCGCCACAGCAATCTGACCAGCCTTGTCCATGTCGAAAGTTCCATAAGCGAAATACGTATACAGCAGACAGAAAGGTCCTGCAAACAGTGCTCCTACAATCTGCATCAAAAAGTAAATCAATACTAGTTTTATTGCCGTTTTCATTGTTCTATTCGTCTAAAAGTTCGCAAAGATACACATTTTCTCTGTCAATCCGTCAAGCTGTGGCAACAAGTCCCATCAGCAGCACCATCACTGTAGAAAGTGACAATACCAATAGTGTAATACTCATGAATGCTCTTCTCATAACCTAAACCCCTCCCTCATTTCTATATTGTTCTTCATTTATTTTACTGCCAGGAGCAATACGTCTTCCTCCGCAGTGGCATGTTCCACCAACAGATTCCAGTCGTTGTCCTTCTTACTCCATTTGTAACTCAAGTAGTTGATGTCATCTCCCGCCTGCAGATAAACAGCTTTTTCCTTCACATCGAAGTAGGCATGCGTCTTGTTGTCCCACAAGGCATATTCCACATCCGTACCGGCTTCTGTATAATTGTAGTTCAAGCAATAGAAGCGTTCAAACGCCTGCTCAATCTCGTTCCATTTCAACGCTTCCTTCTGTATCGTACGCCCTTGGGCATCATAGATGAAATTGTATTTCAAATGGTTCTGCAGAAACTTACCGTTCTCTACTTTATATACAATCTGGGACTCCACCTGATTTCCGTTCATCACTTCATTATAGGCAAAGTTTTCCTGGATATTACCACCAAAAGCATTTATCACTACTGTCACTACAAAGATTGTTGTCATTACTAAAGTTTTCATACCGTTATTGTTTTATTAGTTCTTTATTTTGTTTTTCGATAATCATTTATCGTTTTTCGATATGCAAATAAAAGACCTTTTTTTGGTATGACAAAGAAAAACAGAAAATATTTATCGAAAAACAATAAAAAAAACGCGTTTTACGATAAATATACAGAAAGCAAACACTTCAAACGGGAAAATACATAGAACTGCAAGGAGATAAATGACCTTATCGCCTTATGTTTATAAAGAAAGAATGGATTTAATCTCCACCTCGTCACGGTGAAGCTGGGCAATAAGTTCTTCTATACTGTCGAATTTCAGTTCAGGACGGGTGCGGCGCACAAAGGAAAGACGCATCGGCTGCTGATAAATGTCAGCATCAAACCGGAATATATGGACCTCAATACTGCGATCGGGGCCGTTCTCCAACGTAGGTCGGTAGCCTACCGCCGTACTCCTTGCCTTCAACACAGACACGGACGGCATACACACCATCGCAGGGAATCAGCTTGTCAGAATCGGAAACACGGAGATTAGCCGTAGGAAAACCTATTTTACGCCCCACTTGATAGCCGCCGACAACCGTACCGTCCAAAAAGAAATCATATCCCAGATACTCGGCAGCTTCCGAAACGTTTCCCTCCTGCAACAGACCTCGAATAGCCGAGGAGCTGACAGTAACCTCCGTTACCGATGCTTCCTTACTATAAGAATACGCGCGCGCAAGAAGCACCTCCATACCCAATTCGCGACCATAGTGCACATAGTCTTCAAAACCCTCGCTGCGGTTATGCCCGAAACGATGGTCGTATCCTACTACCAAAGCTTGTATCTGATAGCGATCCTTCAGTATGGACATGAATTCCCGTGCCGAAAGCCGGGCTATTTCAGGAGTAAAATCAAGCATCATGCAATAATCCACCCCAGTCTTGGCTAGCAGGGAAACTTTCTCATCACAAGTGGTCAATAACTTCGGATGATAATCGGCCTGCATCACTTTACGCGGATGTACCGGAAAAGTCACGACCGACGAAGCAAGCCCACGCCCGGCAGCTACCGCACACACTTGCTCTATCAGGTAGCGGTGTCCCCGATGTAGTCCGTCAAAGAAACCGATAGTGGCTACACTTGGACGGGAACCAATGTCCGATGTTTCACAAAACAACTGCATGTCTCCAATCCTCATGGGCCTTTGGCGTATAGGTAGAAATACCCAACGCCTCCGCTGTCCGGCAATTGGCCTCAGAATCGTCAATGAAAAGAGTCTCGTTGGGAAGAATACCGGTCTCATCCAGTACTTTCTGAAATATATCGGCATCCGGTTTTGCCATCTTCATCTCATAAGAGAGATAGATATGCTCAAAAAAGTCCTCTGCACGGAAAGCCTTGTAGCGAAACGCGTGCAGACACGACCATTGCCAATGGATTTCATTGGTGTTGCTCAGCAGATAGACAACGTATTTTTTGCGCAGTTCCAACAGTAAATCCAATTTAAAAGTAGGAATACTCACCAGGAAACTGTTCCAGGCGTCATCTATCTGGGCATCAGTCACCGGTTTCCCTATCTTTCCACGAATCACTTCCCGGAACTCCGCACTGGTAATCAACCCTTTTTCATATTTCTGGAAGAAATCCTGCTGGTGATAGAGGTCCAACATGACTTCCACGTCCGGCAATCCCAGCTTTCTGAAATTCTCTAAACAGCGCTGGCGGTCCAAATCAATCAGAACTCCGCCAAAATCAATAATAAGGTTCTTGATTCCTCTTCTTTTCATCACTATTTCTGTGTTAAACGTCGGATAAGGCGAACCAGTTCACCTATCCACAAAACAAACGAGGTAGAAACGACAATCGTCATCCAAGTCATAAAATCGAGCGGCACTGTGCGGAATACAGCTCCACCAAACTGTACAATCAGTATCTGTCCGCCCAAAATGGCAAGTATAATCAGCTCCATGCCATAAGATTTGGAAATGCCCTTGAACGCCGAGTCCGAAGTGCCGAACACACGTGCATTGAACAAGTTCCAGAACTGAAGCATAACAAAGAACGTGAAGAACACAGTCAACCGATAGGTAGTCATCCCCCCCTCTTCACTGTTAAACCAGAAGAGCATTCCCATAAGTAACACCAGGAAGGCAGACCCCATTCCCAGAATGTAATACCTCATGGACTTGGTTATAATGAAATCCGTACTCTTACGCGGTTTTTCCTTCATCACGCTCTCACTGGGTGGAATGGACGCCAGGGCCAGGGCCGCAAACGTATCCATAATCAGGTTCACCCACAACATCTGCGTGACGGTCAAAGGAAGCGTCGTACCCACCAGTGAACCCAGGAGAACGATAAACAAAGCCACAAAATTGATAGTCAGTTGAAAAACAATGAAACGCTGTATATTCTTATATAGAGAACGTCCCCACATCACGGCCGTACCTATACTGTTGAAGGAGTCATCCAGCAACGTGATGTCGCTGGCCTCCTTGGCAACGGAAGTCCCGGTACCCATCGAAAGTCCCACTTGCGCATGGTTCAACGCAGGAGCATCATTCGTGCCGTCACCCGT
>OBVA01000383.1_pt1 | contig 19682 bp, 18 predicted proteins | sample 1495021 | NCBI WGS metagenome assembly OBVA01 (sample SAMEA2579965, study PRJEB22360) | human gut metagenome | biome: human gut; feature: human-associated habitat; material: faeces | place: Denmark | collected 2008/2010
TACCAATACCCTCTTTTGCGGTGGGCTCATCAATTCTCGAAACAGTGATGCCTACACCAACGTCAACGAAGACCTCGCACGCCTAGAAAATCTTTGCAAGGATTTCAAGAAAGACAAAAGCGTCGGCACCGTCACCGTCGTGCAGGTATTGCCACGCCTCACCCCAAACCAATACGACACCACCCTTGCCCCTTACTCAAAAGCCCTCAAAGCCTACGGTGCCGCCTGGGATGAAACCGACTTGCAGTCTAACGGCAACAACACCCCCGAACAACCGACCAATGTGCCGGACGAGGCCTTGAACGCCTACCGAAACCTTCATGAAACTGCCGCAGATATGGCCGCCACCTTAAACAATATGACCCAAGAAGGGCTCATTGATCGCCTCATCATCAGTCAGGATGACGGCGAAGCCGCCTGTCCGGCAAACGTCACCTTCCGCGCTCTGGAAAAAACAAAAAGCGCCAACACCCTGCTTTTGCACGGCGCCGATGAGCTAGGCATGCTCCTCGTCGTAGACGCTGCCGCAGAGGGTACCGATGCCACCCCTGTGCACGTGGTCTATTCCGATGACGCCGCCAAACAGGAATACTATCCTTTTGAAGCCGTGCCACTGGAAACCATGGTCGCAGAAAAGCTCGCCCTTGCAGGACTCACACCAACCGACGATGAAAGCGCACCGACCCTCTATATCCATTGCAAGAGCGACGATGCTGCTCAAACCATTGATGCCTTAGAAGGCAATACGACCATCTTTGGCCTTGCAGACATCGCCAAGACCAACCAAGCCGACCCAGCCCTTACATCAGCCCTCACCGACCGTACCAATTTTGACACCATCGACGCCTACGCCAGCTGGAACACCGCCGGTAACAGCATCGGCACTGTCTGCGCCATGCTTCGCGCTAACGCCCTCATTGCCAACGACTTCGAAGCCCTTTCCAACAGCGAGCGCAGGGAAGCCGCCACCGCCCTTCTCCACTTCCGCGCCGTGCGCTACGCCGAAGACATTGGCTTTATGGCAAACATTCGCATCCCACTGCAAAACGAACTCGCCGCAGAGCATCAAATGAAAGACACCACCGCCTTCACCGATGACGCCGCCTACGAACACGCCAACTCTCGCCTAGCCGAACAATACGCCGGCTTTAACGACGTCCTCACGCCCCTCTTTAACGGTGACCACACCCTCTCCTTCGGCCCTCACACCTACGACTGTAGCATCAAAGACTTCACCTCCAGCCTCACCTTCCCATGGCCCCGCGCCTTTGAAGTCAAAGCCGATGTATCGATGAAAGTGAAATAGTACCATATACAACACCCCCCTCCGAGCCAACGCTTGGAGGGGGGTGTGCTATTGATGCTCAAATCTCTCCTCTACACAAAAGAAGGTGCGTATCCCTTACGGATACACACCTTCTTTTAATTGGACACGAATCCCTACTTTTATGCCCTGTAACTCCTAATCATCGTGCCTTTATAATTACCCTCAAATGACACAGCTTGTCATTTCATCTTATAAACGATCTAAAAATCGTTCAGGCTTTTTTATACGCCCACCTTACTTATTTTCACTATTATCGGATGCCTCATCACTATAATCCAACTGCATCAAATCGATTTTTACCTTCGGTGTATCAACAGAGCCATCAATATAATCACTAAAATTCATATCAGACTCATAATCCTTGCGTTGGCAATTATCGAAAGTAAACATCTTAATCCACTCTGCTTCATCTTCAGTAGCAACAAATTTATCAAACGTTTCTGAAACAGCATCTGTGGCAAAAATGATATTATCGATTTTCCATGCATCGCTTTCTTTTTTCAACAAATACCCTTCAACACCACCATAGCTTCTTTCAGGTTGTTCTGATTGATTATAAACTACATCCGCCTGACGCTTGACGACCACCTTTGCATAGGTGTCGCCAACTTCTATTTGTGTGTACTCCAGCGCAAAATCATAGTCTGTGACATTTTCTCCGGCTCCCGGCTTATTAAACAATTCATAGAGGTTTCTGGCATTGGCTTCTTGGTAAATACCATCACTCACAAACTGTTCTTTTGGCATAAGCTGATACACACCGGAAAATAAAGAGGCTAGAGTGATTTTATTGTACTCTGTGACAAGCGCTTGCACTGCCTTTTCATCAGCCGTAGACGCCTCACCCTTTGTATCAATTTTAATCTCATCGATATCAAACATCTTCTGTGCGTCTTTGTTTTCTCTTACAACAAAGGAACCATCGTCCAATTGATAATCGGTCAAATGCTGCGCACGCTCTTCATAATACGCTTGTTGGTCTTCTATCATTTCATTGTTGCCATTGCTACATCCGGCAGCGACAAGCAAAGCCATACTTAAAATCGCTATCAGCTTTTGTTTTGTATGTATCTTCATAATACACACCTCCTACGCATCTCTCATGGTTGAATTGATTGCATTGTTAACTTGCACCAATCCAAAAAGTGCGTTTCTTACTTAAGGAATTACCAATTGAACGATAAGAGGAATTCCCGTTAGGACCGGTATGTTCTGCAACATAATACCCGCCATTATCCTTTCCAAGGACGATGGCACTATGACTCCAAGTTGTTCCGTTTGAAAATTGAATTGGAGTACCTTCTATATTTACACCGGAAGGATAGTTTGGCATTTGCTCATAATACCCTTTTGCAAGATGATTGTTAATTAAGTAGTCACGTAATTCGACAACTCTAATCCAAGAAGTACTATATGAAGATTTGTTATTATGATACCAATGAGCAGTCATTGGCAATCCTGCATGATAAATACATTGAGAAACAAAGTTTGTACAATCCCCCCCCTGTAATGCAGTGAAATATACATAATAATCTGTATTCGGATTATTTCCAAATTGTCTTGCATATTGTGCGCATCTAGCTTTTAAATAGCCAGCTTTTGCTGAGCTATCCACTTGTTCAGTAACTGAATCATCGTTGTCTCCATAAGACAACATTATTGAATCAATTTTCAATTTTGGTGCATCTATTGAGCCTTCAATGTAATCACTGAAATTCATATCAGATTCATAATGCTTTCGTTGACAGTTATCAAATACGAACGGTTCTCCCCAAGAGTCCTCATCGGACGCATCCACAAATTCATTAAACTTCGGAGTAACGAAATCTGTTGCAAAAAGAACATTTTCGATTTTCCATGTATCGTTATCTTTTTTCAAAAGATAGCCTTCAATGCTGCCATAACTTCTATTTGGAGCTGTCGAATTGCTATAAACAACATCTGCATGACGATTTGCTACAACCCTAGCATAAGTTTGTCCAATATCTATTTGACTGAAGTCAACTGAAAAATCATAGGATTCAATATCTTCACCAGCTGCAGGTTTATTGAACAGTTCATAGAGATTTCTTGCATTTGCTTCTTGATAAATATCTTCACTTACAAAATACTCTCTTGGCATTAATTGAAATACACCAGAAAACAATGAAGAAAGGGTTATTTTATTGTACTCATATACAACGGACTTAACGGTTTCTTCATCTGATAATGCCACTTCACGATCTGAAGAATCAGCTAATGCAGCACTCACTTGAATATTATTCATATTAAAAAGAGATTGAGCTTGCTCATCTTCTTTAATAAGAAAAGAGTTCGCATCTAGTTGATTATCTACAATATGATTCGCGCGTTCCTCATAATACGCTTCTGGATTTTCGTCGGCAAGATCACTTGCATACCCTGCCATAGGAAAAGACAACAAGCCAGCAGAAATTAAAACACAACAACATGTGTTTACTATTTTTCTATAATTATACTTCATTTTTCTCACTCCTTGGAAATTCTCATCCATTTACTTCTAATGCTCTAATAATTATACTCTAACAATTATTTTCTATATTTCTTTTTTATCCCTCTCCTTTCAAGAACCCTAGAAAATTTTTAAACTTTAGATTCTTGAGTAAGGTATTTTAATGCTTCAGGTTTCTTATACTCATAATATGGACCTAAGCAAGTACAATTAACCGATAATTTTGCTATTTTCAAAGCACAATTTGCCAAAAACACATCACTCTTTTCTCTTAATCCCCGTTTTCCCATAAAATCACTCCTCATCTTTTATAAATTTCATTGTTTAATTTAAAATCCTAGCAACAATAATTGACACACATTCTACAATAAATCCCAATGTGTAGGAGTACAACAGCGTATTATTAGGAAGGTAACCTACAAATAAACATACAATTAACAAATTCATGCCACATATCAGCAAACATCTTCTCCGAAACATACCAAATTTTTCTGCACTTTCCTTTACACTCTGATCTGCTATCGGAGCAAATTTCAAAACACTAGCTACACAAAAACACATGATGGCACTCAAAACTATGATATTGAATTGAGGGAAGATACTAATATACCAACAAAACAGCAAATAAGTCATCATAAAAAGACCATAACATCTTTTTTCTGTCGCAGCATGGTATCCACCGGCATAGAGTCTCATGCCAAAAAAGCCTATCAAAAAACTAACTGTTTCCGGTAACAGCCCCAAAAATAAACCAATGGCCATTACTGATAATATGCAAATAGCATTAAACAGGAGCACCTTAAACCCATAACAATAGATTTCTTGATCTGCTTCTTCAATGATTCCTTGACTAACTAAAAAACCAACATAGTTTTCTACGTGCATGATTGTCTCCTTTCTTGATGGCATTCTATCATTATTTTTTCAGAATAATTGCACCTCTACGTAAACGGCACGCCAGAATACGTAAACGACACAAAAAGCCATGTAGTGCGCTTGTCACTACATGGCTTTTGCTGTGCTATTCATTTAAAAACAGGGTAAACAGAAGTGTAAACTGACAGTTCGTTGTTTCTATGATGGGTTCACTATCGTATTTTTCCAAGACGCGTTTCAGATTCATGAGACCAAAGCCGTGGTTTTCTTTGTCGGCTTTAGTGGTTTTTAGTGTGCCCTGTGTTGGCGCAAAGGTGGTATTGGTAATCTTGCAAAAGACCTCGTCTTCCTGCTGAATCATAACGACATCAATGTGCTTGTCCGCAGTCTTGACCTTGCCACATGCTTCGATGGCATTGTCCAACGCATTGCCAAAGATGACACAGATATCCACCGGTGCGATGGGAAGGTCTTTTTCAATCTGAAGCAGGGTTGAAAACCGGATACCTTGACGCTCAGCCAAGGTCTTTTTGGTGCTGAGGATGGCATCCAAGGCGGTATTGCCGGTATATACAGTGGGGCGCGCCTCGTCAAACCATTGCATAAGCGCTTGAATATGTGCCCTGCCTTCGCTCCGGTCGTCCTGCTCAAAGTAGGTTTCCAGTGCTACCAGCTGATTGCTCATGTCGTGCTTAAAGCGTCTCAGCTCTTCCTGCTTGGCCACGATGTCATCTAAGTGCTTGAGCTGTTCCTTGAGGTGTTGCCGGTATTGCTGCTCTGCTTGAATGGTTTCGTTTTGCTTTGCCAAGCGTTCATACAGGTAGAGCGCCGAGAAGGTGTTGACAAGTAAGCCCAGCGTGCAAAACACGGCAACGGTGTCATAATACGGATTGTGCAATTCATAGGACATCTTAAACAATAAAAGAAAAATCATCGTCACGTTCAAAAAGAACACAAAGAACTGAATCCAAAAGGAACGACTGAGTTCAAACGGCTTTTCACGCCATGTCAAGCGCAGGATATAACAAACTGCCAAGCCCGATAGCTTAGAAAGAACAATTCCGACAAATCGGTAAGCCGGAATATCAATAGCATCTTGCACGGATACGTTCAAAGCTAGTGTAATAAAATACAACACAACAGTTTCTACTATGCCAATTATTACCGCCCCTATAGTGGCAACAGTCACCAAATTCCCGATTAACCCTTGGTAAAAAAGACGAGCCACGATGACCGCAACACCAATCATAACAAGGGCATTGCCCAGTTGATGCATGAGAAAATGATTGCTCACAGCAATACCCAGCGTTAAAAGCGGAATGCCTATCAAAAAACAACGCGACCTCTTGAGCGGACGCCGCACCAAAAATGCTTCAAACAATAGAAAAAACATGCACGCATCAAAAAACGGCGTCGTCGCATCGGCAAGATCAAATACTGTCATACACACAAATCCCTTTCGCGCTGATGCGCATAGCTTTTCATAAAGGCAGATTTATAGGTGCGTCCCAGCGGAATACTCTGTTCACACTGACGCAAATAAATCTCATTGCCCTTTATTTTCTTGACATAGCGCAGATTAACCAAAAACGCCTTATGGGCTCGTGCAAAAGCGTCAGCGCTCAAGGTATCTTCCAGCTCGCTTAATTTTGTATTTACACAATAGGTTTCGTCCACAGTGAAGATATATACCTTATGGTCACAGCTTTCCAAGTAGATGATGTCATCCTCATAAAGGCGATACTGCGCTTTGTCAAAGGTAAAATGAACAATCCTTCTGGTTTTGGACAGATGCTGTTCAATCGCCCACAAAGCTCCGTCCACCTTTTCCGGCTGTAGCGGTTTCTTCAGAAACCTGAGCGGGCTGCATTGGAAGCAGTCAATGGCGTATTCTTCATGGCTGGTGACAAAAACAATAATCACACGTTCATCGATGACGCGAATGGCGTTGGCGGTTTCGATGCCATTCATACCGCCCATTTCCAGATCAATAAAGAGGGCGTCAAAGGACTGTTGCCCTTGCTTGTAGGCATCAAGCAAGGCTTCACCGCTCTCAAAGGGCTCACTTTCTATTTGCAGCTCCTCTTTTTGCGCAAAGTAGTTTTCCAATTCATTGATATGCACACGCTCATCGTCACAAATGGCAAATCGCATCGTCCATGCCCCTCCTTTATTTAGGTGATAGCGCTATTATAGTCCGTTGGTGTATGACTTATCAAGGAATCGCGCCACAAAAAATCCCTCGCGCGTTTGCACGAGGGATGGTGTTTATATTAGGCGCGGATGCCGGTTTTGAGGAAATATTCGACGCCGTTTTTGATGATGATTTCCAGCGCGCCGACGTCTACGAGGTAGTCCACGTACATGTGGATGTTGCGTTCGTAGAAGGCCACTTTGCGCGGCTTGGAGGAGAGCATTTTCATGACGGTGCAGGCGGTGATGACGATTTCGCTGCGGGTGAGGCCACAGTCGATGTTATCGAGGATGCGCATGGCGATGTCCTTGACGCAGGCGATGCAATCGTCCGCCAGCTGGGTAATGGTTTCGCCCGGATAAAGACCCTTGTGGGCGGCGAGGTAGTAGCTGTAATGGGTGTCGCGCAAAAGCTGCATGGCTTCAATGGATTTTTGCACGTTAAAGAAATACGGCAGCTTGGCGTTGGTGATGTTTTTGCCGGTGAGGATGGCGTCGCCCATGTAACACACGTCATCCGGAGTGACGATGGAGATGTGGTCCGGGGTATGGCCTGGGGTGTGGACGATTTCAAAATCGGCCCCGCAGAAGTTGATGTGGTTTTCACTTGGCATGATGAGCTCATCGGCTTCTACGAGCATGGTGGTGATGTCATCATCGGCTGCCGGTTGCTGCGGATGGAGCATATAAAAATAATAGGCCTGCAAGTTGAGCGGGGTTGCGGCAATCCCGGCTTCACCGGCAGAAAGGGCCACCGGAATGTTGTATTTTTGTTGGAAATAACGGTGGTTGGCGGAGTGGTCCACGTGGATGTGGGAGCCGAGGATGCCTACCGGCGTGAGGCCGTTTTTTTCCAGTGTTTTTTCAATGTCGTCGCGTTGTGCGCGAAAACCGGTGTCTAGAAGCACACAGGTGGACTCGGAGGTTTTATACAGGGGGATCACCTGCCAGTCGTCCAAATACCAGGTATTCCCTACCGCTTGCTTTAACTGCATACTAATCCCTTCTCTTCTTTAAACTATGAGCATCATACACCTTGCGGTGCAAGCCCTTGATATACGCAAATGTCGCAGCTTCGCCTTCTTCGGCGAGCATGCGCAGCCAAGATTCCAGCACCCTTGCCGTTTCCGGGTGCATGGCGCTTTCGGCATGGCCGTTGAGATAATAATCGAGGGGCTTGCGGTCATTGTAGGCACTGCCTTGGTAGACTTTACACGCCGCCACCCGATCACAAAACATTTCTACCACATATTTTCCCGGCATGCGCACCGCTTCTTCGCGGTGTTTTTTGATATTATAATCCACCCAGTATTCAAAATGGTGTTTATTGCGCCCCTTGTGATGGAGCCATGCCGAGGAGTAGCCCCAAAGGTCACGTTCGCGCACGTTGGGGCTTTTGTACCCCATAAAATATTTCACGCCGGGGATAAACTCCGACGGACTAAATTTTGATAAATCATGCACCAATCCCTGCCAAGGAATGCCTGCCATACAGCAATGACGCATCACTGCCATGCGGTGCCGGTGCACCAATCTAAAATGCTTAATGGGATGAATCATACACGCGCCTCCTTTTCCAAGCGACACCAAGTCGCCGGATTGAACCCATGTTCTTTTAGTGTAACCGCTCAATCGGCTTTTTTCAAGGAAGATGCCGACAAAAAAGGCTGCTCCCGTTGGGAACAGCCTTGAATGGTATTAAGCATCCTGTGCCATGCGGCCCAAAAAGTCAAAGGCCCAGTCTTGGTCAATCAATACTTCATCGGCGGCAAATTGGTCGAGCTTGTCCTTGTAGTCCGCAGCAATTTGCGCGTATACTTCGGTGCTCAACGGAATTTCACCAATGGCGCGACCCTCACCCACAAAGACAAAATGCAAGCTACCGTCCAAATGCTCATCGATAAAGACGGCTTCCACATTGTCGCCTCCGGCAGCTTGTGCCAATTGGTCACGCAACTGACCGTAGAGGAAAATTTTGTAGAGTTCCATCACACGATCGTCGTAGCCCGCATCAAAGATACGAATTTTTTCAACCAAGGCATCCGGCCCAATCACGAGGCGACGATACTGCCCGTCAGCAGACGCCTGTGGTTCGCCATCTTGGGTCAATGTGGCACGCGCTTGGTCAATTTCTTCCGGACTTTGCAAATGGTAGAGCAACACTCCATGGTCGGCATCTTGATAGATAAAGCTGTAATTTACAAATTGTTCACTCCCGCAATGTGGGCAGGTAAACTTAAAGAGCTCATAATTTTTTACGAGCACTTTGAGCGCTGGGTCAGTGGTCACGTCAATGTGACCGTAAAATTCAAAAGCGCCTTCCTTCTTGCAATCCATACAAGCAATGTTTTGGCTATTTTTCATGGTCATTCGGCTTCGTCCTCCTTCGGATCCTTATCTTTAAGTATGAAGGGTTTTACGACTTTTTTCAACCCACCTTAAAGGGAATCGCTCCTTGCTGGGCTTCGTACGCTTTGTAGGCAGCATGCACCTCCGGAAAGCGTTTCTTCAGACTGATTGGTCGGCCATCAGCCTCTAGGAAGCAATGCACACTGGTGGCGGTGGCTACTGTTTCGCCCTTCGCGGTCATTTCATAGGCCAAACGCATTTTGAGATGGTCACAATCAATGATATAGATATTGACCTCAATGAGATCGTTATAGGTGGTTGGCTTTTTATAATTGCAGCTTACACTGACCACCGGCGAGGATAGCCCTAGGCTTTCAAAGGTATCATAGCTCATGCCCATTTGTTCCATCCATTCTCCACGCGCCTCTTCCATGATGCGAATATAGTTGGAATGATGGGTTATACCCATACGATCGGTTTCATAATATTGTACTTTATGTTGATAGCTCATAAGGACGCTCCTTTCACAGTCCCTTCTATTGTAATCCTCTGGGCGATGCGCCGCAATCGCTTGTGCAATCTTAAAAAAATCTTAAAAGTCTTGAACTTTTCTCTAGATTTTCATTTTATAATCGACTATAATAATAACTGTAAATTCCTTTTCATTGTGGCCATGTCTTAATGGCCAATCTCCTTTATAACACTTCCCCTCAGTGTTATAAGCGCCCGATTGCCGGACTACCGGCTTTTGGGCATTTTTTTTGCTTTTTTTCTCTTTTTAAGGCTACTTTAAGGATTCAAGGCTATCATTAGAGCTGTAAATTCCTTTTCATTTACACCGACCGTTTTCACGGTCCATTCTCCTTCGATTGCACCACTCCCCTCGGTGCGAAAGATACTAAAAGGTGTGGCTTCCATCCTCAAGGCCACACCTTTTATTTTCGTAACAAAGCGCCTGTCTTTCACGATTGAAAGGCAGGCGCTTTGTTATTTATTCTGTTGTGTGTTTGAATGGTGTCACCGATGGCAACGCCTTCTCATCATGGGTAAAAACTGACCAATCTCTATGAGTGGTGTCCATCAGATTGTTATAGGCCACACATTGATAGTCATTCACAAGCCGCTTAATCGCCGATTGATTTTCCGGAATTTGATAGAAAGCCTCACCCTTCGTATCCACATAACCGAGGTTTGAAATGACCGGCAGAGATTTGTATAAACTTGCTAAATATCGCTCGTAGTCAGTCAGTTTCAGCCCTGCTGTTTCCAAAATAAGCGGAGAAAGATAATTGGTAGAAATGGTGCCCATGTCCTTTTCCGGAATGTCATAGTTTGCCCAAATCACAAACGGTGTTTGATGATAGGCTTGATTTTTAGTAATATCAAAGTTTTCCGGTGCTTCTCCAAAGAGCTCTGTATAGAATTCTTTTTCCAGGCTTGGCAAGTGGTCACCAAACATCACCACAATGGTCGGTTCCTTCACATTTTTAAAGTAACCGATGAGTTCCTCAAATGCTTTGTCTGACGCATGCATCAAGGACAGATAGCGATTCGCTTGTGGATAGGTGCCATCCATATTGGTAATGCGCACTTCTTCTTGGAAATTCGCACTTGGGTCCAAATACCCGCCATGGTTTTGAATGGTCACATTGAACATAAAGTACGGTCTGGACTTATTACGCGCTTCATACATATCCTCTACAATCTTGAAATCGTAGTGGTCACTCATATAATCGCGGTTGTACACATCGCCGTCGCTAGGGTCGACTTCCTTTTCAATGGCACCGATACGGTCAGCGGCGGTCATCTCGAGGATGCTTTTAGGTACAAGGTCCTCTAAGGCAACAAAGCGCTCAAAGCCCATATATGCATAGGCCTTTTCACGGCTCCAACCACTGGCGTAATACGGATGGAAAGCCTCAGTCTGATATCCCTGCGCCCGTAGGTTCCAGGCAATAGACGGAGAGGTGTCGTGCATACTCGCCGAATAAGCCACTGCGCCCGCTGAAAGGAAACTTTGAGAATTACCGGTGAGCGCCTCATACTCGGTGCAAGCGGTCCCACCGCCGTGAGTGGATACCTGCAAGGAGCCACGAATGGTATTCTCCTTGAGGCTATTAAAAAACGGCATGACCTCGATGTTGGTTTCAAGGTCGCCAAGGGCGTCCAAATCCGCAAAGGATTCATTCATAATCATAATGATATTTGGTTGCTTTTTGGTCGGCATGTAATCGCTCTTGCCACTAATCATGTTATAAGCACCATTGCCTTGTGGATTCACACCGGTTTCTTCGAGGGTTGCATCTACCGTGCTTGACACCTCATCGGCATCATAGCCATCCGGCTTTTCCGGAAAGACATTACGTAGATTCAAACAAAAAGCCATCCAGTTACCGTATTCCTCATAACTGGATTCTTGATCCCAATAACTGATTGTATACTTCTTGTCCTGCAAATAGGATTGACTGTAAAAGACCGAGCCAATCAATAAGATGGCTAGGAGTGCCAACGCACGAAGGGTCACCTTCCAACGCGCACGCACCAAATTGCCACGCCCGAGCTGATAGGCCACACCGAGCATCAGTCCGGTCCAAACAGTGGCAATCATGAGCGGCACTGTAAGCTCAAACACATAGTTAGACGCTACATTCATGCCGGTTTCGGCAGCAAAAAGATCGAGTGGCACGAAAGGTGTCCCGCGAAAGAGTAAGACAAAATGGCACGCCACCGCAAAGGCATAAAAAAGTCCAATGGCAATAAAGCCGGACCATCGATAGCTGCCAAAGATGGCCAAAAACAAAAGATAAACCACCGCGATAAAAATCACGTTCATAAACACCAATTCCGATGCACGGGCAAAGCCATCCATCTCATTGGCAAATTCAATCATATGGTAAGTCGTCACAGGCAGTGTCACATACACCGCGGTACTTAGGAAAAAGCCGATTTTTCCATGGACGCGCACCCGCAGGATAAAGAGCACACCGGCCAAAATAGCAAAAAACAAGAGCTTGGATTCGTCGCCCCATAGGCCAAAGTCTGCACCAAAGCCCGCTTTAAAAAGCGGAGACACTCGGTGCATCAACACTAGCATCACCGATGTCATCAAGCAACCGAGGAACACATAAGGCAAGGGGCTTAAAGAGACATCTACCGGCCCCACATGAAAAAGCGGACGTTCTTTTTTCAAAATCGACGGCAACTTCATGCGCATTCCACACAACTCCTTTCATCAATTCTACGTCAACTAAAGAAAAAAGGACGGATGGCGCACATCCGTCCCCTCATGAAACTGTCATTGCTACGGCGTTTCAGCCGTTTCCTTTGACGACATCTCATCCTTCTTTTGATCCTTGCCGGACGCCGCCTCTTCTAGGCTTTGTACCATCAATGGATTGGTCAAAGGTAAGGTGTCTAAGGTAAACAAGGTCCACTCGCGGTTTTCGCGATCGAGGAGATTGTTGTACATGACACAGCTATACCCATTCATCAAGGACGCATAAGGACTGTTTTTGTCTGCCAAATCATAGTAATTGCCATCTCTGCCCTTATAGCCAATAGAGTCAATCACCGGAATTTCCTGATAGAGGGCTGCCAAATACTCGTTGTATTCGGTCATTTCAAGCCCAGCCACTTGCAAGAGCAAGGTTGAAAGATAATTGGAAGAAATCGATTCTACCGTTGCTTCCGGAATATCGTAGTTTGCCCAAATGACAAACGGGGTATGATAACGGGATTGCAATTCGGCATCACTGAGTTCGTCCAATGATTTCCCATAAAGTTCTTCATAAAAAGCGTTTTCAATGGATGCCTGGTGGTCACCAAACATCAAAATCACAGTCGGTTCATCCACATTACTAAAGTAGTTAATGAGCTCCTCAAAGGCCTTGTCGGATTGCTTGAGCAAGGACAAATAGCGTTCAGCCTTAGGATAATAGCCCAACATGCTGGTAATGTGAACGTCTTCATAGAAGTTTAAGTAACTACGGTCATAACCGCCATGGTTTTGCATGGTCACATTAAACAAGAAGAACGGACGAGAGGTATCACGGTTTTCGTACATTTCCGTAACCTTCTTAAAGTCGTAGGAATCGCTTACAAAGCGTCTGCACAAAATATCCTCATCCGGATACATGGTCTCTACTGCGTTGATAAACGCATTTTCATCGTTTGATTCTTGATACGCATCCACCACTTCAGGGTCAATCAGGTCAGACATGGAGATGTATTTTTCAAAGCCCAAAGATTGATAAACACTCGGACGATTCCAACCATCGGCAAAATACGGATGGAAGGCGGTACGAGAGTAGCCTTGCGCATCCAATGTAGATACCAGAGATGGCTGTGCATCGGTAATATAAGATTCATAGACACTACTGCCGGCAGGAAGCATACTAATGGAATTCCCAGTAAGGAATTCATATTCGGAGTTACTGGTCCCGGCACCAAACACAGGCACCGATACCGTCCCCTTGATGGTATTTTCACTCATGCTATGGATAAACGGCAGATAATCCTCGGTGGTTTGTAAATACCCTAATGACGCTGGGTCAGAAAGGGTTTCGTTCATAATCGCAATAATATTTGGTTTTTCACCGGTTGGCACATAGTTGTCTTCCCCGGTTAAAAGGTTAATGGTCGCACCATTGTTCACATCCGGGTCTTCCGCAGCCACGGTTTCCAAGATTACTTGGTTAACATTACTACTGTCATACCCATCCGGTTCAGATACGTGAATATATTTGGTATTGAGGCAGAAGTTATACCAGCTGCCACTGTGATGGTAGCCACGACTTTGGTTCCAAAAATCCGGTTTAAAGCCATGGTCTGCCAAGACATCGGTGCTAAACACCAAGCTTGCAATCAATAAAATATACGCAAGGGCTGAAGCACGCACCGCCACTTTGTGACGGTCCAATCGCGGTTGAATGTTGATCATCTGACGATTTAAAAGCATCACAATCAGAAACATCAAGCATGCCATAATGATCTGCCAGGAAAGCTTGTAGTTATAGCCTGCTGCAACATTCATCCCAGTGCCCATAGCGAAAATATCCATTGGGACCAATGGGGTTCCGCGAAGCAAATCAATAAAGTAATTGGCCATCCCAAAAATGAAAAGCAACACATTGGCGATACCAATCGTCATACGAAAACGTCCGCAGATAAAATAAATGAACATGTAGAGAATCAGGTAACTAAAATAGTTCATGAAAAAGTTCGGCACGGAGAACACATAAATAAAGTTCCCTTGAAAGCACTCTACCATTTGAATGCTCACAACCGGAATCAAGAAAAAGAGCGCCGTATAAAAGAAATTATGATACCGTGGCTCTACCTGTACTCGAAAGACAATCAGAAAATCAATAATGGCGACAAACAAAAATGCCACCACATACACCTGATAGCCCCAAAATTCAGTGTCCGGATTAAGGAATAAATTCCACTCTTTCGCCAAAAATACAACCAGTGCCAATGTCAGCCCGGCTGCAAGAGCCATAGATTTTTTGCTGCCTCGTCTGATAGAAATCGCGCCCACAAAGTCGTTGACGAGCTTTACATAGGCAATCAGAAAACGTTTTAATTTTTCCTTCATCGAGGTAAATCAGCCCTTTCTATAGAATCGCATGTAATGCAATAAAATGCATACTTAATAAAACACCCTGTCGGATGAAGTACTCACCTAGTTTACCGTTTAGCCTAGAGCGGTGCAAGTATTTTAACTTCTTTTTTACCGAAATAACACAAAGTATTTTTCATGTTAACACTTGCTAAAACCCTCTTATAGGTAGGGTTGCACGGTTTTAAGTCAAACATATCTCACGAAATCCGCGCCACAGTTAGCTTTCAGCAACTTTTCGATGCATGCACTCTTTTTTTACACAAAATTTGCATTTCTATGCGCCCACAAAAAACAGGATGCCACTTGCATCCTGTCATTTTTTATACATATTTTATTGTCGAGAAACGGTATCGGGCGGCGTAATTGTGAAAAATGTCGCGCCGCGCAAATCCCGCGCCGTCAGATAGACCGGCTGATGTTGCCAACCGTCTGCCGTGCGAAAGCCCATCCATTCACTTTCATAGACAAGCACATGATGATTGTGATACTTGGGATGAAGATGCATTTGTAAGTAACACAGCGCCCCGCTGCGCAGAGCGTGGCGCAAGCGCTTTTCGGTTGCAACACCACCAAAATGCACCACTGCATCCTCCAGACCGTAACGTTTCAATACCGCACGTAAATAGACCCCACTCAGCCCGTCGCTGGTGCCGCCGATATTTTGCACATTGAGGTAGGCCAAATGACGTCGGCCGATTGCCACTACTTCATCGAACACTGACTTTGCCTCTAAATCCGCTCTCAGCGACAACACCAAATTGGTCATAGCCGTCGGCCCACAATGACGTTTATATCCCACAAATTGGCCGGTGGTGCAATACTGTTCCTTCATCTTATTTGCCAAATACCGCTTCGTAATCGTTCTTGAATTTTTCAATCCCAGCAGTGGTAAGCGGATGATTGATCATTTGCTCAATCACCTTGTATGGCACAGTGGCAATGTCCGCACCGGCGAGGGCACATTCGGTCACGTGCATTGGATGGCGCACGCTTGCCGCGATGATTTGGGTTTCAATCCCAGCCACCTCAAAAATTTGTGCGATTTCAGCAATAAGGTCAGTGCCACGGGTGGAAATATCGTCCAAACGGCCTAAAAACGGTGACACATAGGTTGCACCGGCGCGAGCCGCCAACAAGGCTTGGTTGGCACTAAACACCAAGGTCACATTGGTTTTAATCCCCAATGCGCTAAGCTGTTTGGTAGCCTTGAGCCCTTCTGCGGTCATCGGAATCTTCACAACCATGTTTGGATGAATGGCCGCAATAGCCTTGCCTTCTTCCACCATGCCTTCTGCATCGGTGGTGGTTGCCTTTACTTCACCACTGATCGGACCATCTACAATAGACGCGATTTCCGCAATCACTTCTTCAAATACGCGACCTTCCTTTGCAATCAAAGAAGGATTGGTGGTAACCCCGCAAATCACGCCCATGTCGTTGGCTTTTTGAATATCTTCAATCTTTGCTGTATCAATAAAAAATCTCATATTCTCGTACTCCTTACTCATTAAGATAAGTTTATTGTGTCACAAAGTTGCTTTCAATGCAATATAATACATTATTTTGTCATTAAATGATTATTTATGCACTTTTATCTTATAATTAAAAAAAGGACGGCCTCCTGCGCCGTCCTCTACTATTCCATTATTTTACATATACCACGCGCCCATCTTTACGCGCCGGTGGTTCCGGCAAAGCCTCCCAGGCTGGAAGCCCAACAATACAATTGCCCACGCCAACGTAGTCACCTTCTACACCAAGCGCTTGAAGGAATGCCTTGCCTTCGTTGCTTTCAAACATTTCCAGTGCACGATGAATCCAGCAGGTAGCATAGCCGAGGCTATGTGCCGCAAGCATCATATTTTCCATGACCAAGCAACCATCGCAAAATTGTGCTTGGCGCTTCTTCTCAGACAATACCACCAATACCACCGGCGCTCCATAAAAAGGATCGGTGCCTTCTTTGCCCGGCATAAAGGATGCATTGAGCTTAGAAAGCTTATCGCGCGTTGCTTTATCGGTCACAGCAATAATCTTTGCGGATTGCTCACCCAAGCTGGATGGCGCATAGAGTCCCGCTTCGATAATTTGTTCCAACGCTTCCTGTGGCACCATATCAGGCTTATAGGCACGGCAGCTGCGACGGGTATGCATATTTTCTAATACTTGATTTGTCATGATGGTTTCTCTTTTCTTTTGTATCACATTTTTCTACGATAGAAATATCGTTTTCTCCTTCAGTAATTTCAATCATCAGATAATGATTGCTACAAGACCACACCCCACCGCAATCACAGCACCGACAGCCAATCTTTTATATGAAACTGAAACCAGCAGCTCCGGCGCATCCACACGATAATACACCAACATTTGACTGCCTTGTTCGCTTGTCATCGGCACTTGAATACGATTGTCCGAATATACCATATGCCCATCTACCTTATAGTAAAACGATGCCCATGCGCTGTTACGCCCTTTCGTACCGTTTTTATTGACAGTGGCTATATCTGTGATTGTGCCTATGGTCTGTGCCCTCCTGTTGCGTAAGGCCAATAACACCACACCTTGGTACAAGGCATAGCCGCCTGACAAGACTGCCACCGTCAATAACACCCATTGATTGGTGTTCATCCGCCCACCTCCCTTTCCTTCATTATAAATGTCGACTTCTTTTACCGCAACAAAAGCGCCGACATTCATGATCAAAGATCTGAACGCGGCGCTTCTTTGGGCTTACCACCTGTGTGTTTTTCATAAACGAGGAGATTTTAGAAACGGTGGCGCCCACGACGACTATGTATATAAAGGAATGTATGCTTCATAGGAAGGGCGCATCACACGCCCCTTTGGCGTTGATTGGACATCAACATCATCTCTTGACATCTTGAGTATAGCACTCGATCCTTAAAGAAAGCTGAAAAAATCTTTATTCTAACAAGCCCTTAGGCGTTTTCTTCCGGCTTAACCGGTGGTTGTCCTTCCGCACCGCCGGTTGGTAAATCCGGCACCGGCACAGCTTCTTCGGCATTGAGGAAACGCATAAGGATGGCAGCCCCTTGTGCTCGGGTAATGGTTCCCTGTGGAGTTAATGTATTGCTGCCGGTTCCTCTGAAATATTGATGGTTCACCGCCCAGAGCACAGCTTCCTCGCTGTAATCGCTAATCTGACTTTGATCGGCGTAGCTCATAAGCGCTTCTGTATCGTCAATACCGGTATCATAGCCCTTTGTCAGTGCATAACGGAACAGAATCGTCATATATTCTTCGCGAGATACGGCACGATTTGGTCTAAAGGTGCCATCACTGTAGCCAGAAACAATGTTGTTTGCCTCTGCCCATGCGACTGCATCAGCATAATAAGCCTCGGCATCCACATCGCTAAAATCTGATGCCGTTGCGGTATCAGCATCATCATCTTCCAGGCGATGCAAGATGGTCACCAGCATCCCACGGGTTAACGACACCTCCGGCGAAAAGGTATTTGTCGCTGTTCCAGCCAATAATCCTGAACGTACGGCTTGTTCAATATCCTCATACGCCCAATAATCCTTGCTTACATCTGTAAACGCCAAATCTTGCCCACCTTCTTGTGGGATTTCCGGTGGTTGCCCGCCAGATGGTTGACCCCCTTCTTGAACATCATCGCCACCGGTGGCTTCTTGAATCGTAACATCGGTGTTCTTTTCCGCACCGGCATTATCACCAAAGATGGTGGAGGTTTCATAAGTCACATCAAAATCGCTGCGGTCGATGACCATCCCAGACAGAGTATTGTTGTCATTGGTCGTTACGACATCATCGACGCTACCGGTTACAGTAAGGGTCAACGCGCTATCCCCGTCAACCACTGTTTCTCCGCCTGCCTCAATGGTAACCGTCTTGCCTTCTTCATCAACAACGCTTGCCCCCTTTTCTAGGTGCAACGCACTAATGGTAGAATCCGCTGTTAAAATCCAGCTTGAGCCCTCATCCACACTAATGGTAATCGGTGCAGCAGTGGTCCCAGTCCCTTGAGTGTTTTCACTGATGGTGGTTGCACCGGTATAGGTTGAGCCATCAAGCAAATACAAATCCAAGCTACTAATGGTGTCCACATCAATATTCCCGTCAAGGGTTTGATCCAGTCCGGTCAAGGTCACTGTGGCACCGTTGCTGCCCGGTGTGCCCCAGTTGTTTGCATCATTGCCGCCAATGGTCAAAAGGTTGGCTTTATCGCTGTCAAAATCCAAGGTCGTATTTTTAAGTACCATATTGGCGGTGGTATTGGTCAAGTAGAACATCGCCCCTTCTTGAATCGCACTCGAAAGGGTAGAATCTGCCACCTCAAAATCTGCGGTTTCACCCGTTGACGCTTCCGCATCCCCAGAGGTCGATTGATAGATAATTACCCCATTCGCCACCGGATCACTTGCCGTCTTGCCCGTGACTTCACTGGTTAAGGTCGCATTTCTAATAAGAATGGTGTTGAGCCCTTCCATCCCTGCCAGTTGACTTCCGGTCGCCGTCCCGTTTACATTGTCTACCTGTACATTTCCTGTTGAATACAACAACGGCGAACCACTGCCTGCGGTAAATAGGGTCGAGCTGGTTAAGGACCCACTACCGCCGCCACGGTCGGTGGCTACTGAAGTCAAATCCCTGCCCCATCATAAGTGGCATCCAAGCCGCGGGAATTGCTTGCTGAGGTAACAATCGTGCTATTATTGGCATAAACAGTCCCACCATCGGTGGCAAAAATCGCATTGGAGCCGGTGCTGTCTGCTTTTAAGGTAGCGTCGCCCACCTTAATCACACTGTCGTCGTTTACACTGAATAAAATAGAGTTGATAGCGTAAAAATTGCAA
>OBVA01000384.1_pt1 | contig 19677 bp, 18 predicted proteins | sample 1495021 | NCBI WGS metagenome assembly OBVA01 (sample SAMEA2579965, study PRJEB22360) | human gut metagenome | biome: human gut; feature: human-associated habitat; material: faeces | place: Denmark | collected 2008/2010
GGTTTTGTGGACGAGTACGCCTGCCGCCGCCTGCCGCCCGCCCCGACTGCCGCCCGCCGTCAAGTGCTAGCCATCGCGCGGGCCCGGAACTTACAGCTCGGTGGTGCAGCGCCCCTCCACCATGGCCGGGATGTTGGCGATACCGTCTTCCACCATGCTGTCAACGTCGACGTCCGTGTAGAAGGCGATGTGGTTGGTCAGCAGCACGTTGGGGAACTGGCGCAGGTAGGCCATCTTGCGGTTGGAGATGATGTCGTTCATGCGGTTCTCATGGTAGATGCCGCCCTCATCCTCGAAGACGTCCATGGCAAGGGCGCCCACCTTCTCGGATTCCACGGCGTCTATCAGGGCGTCGGTATCCACCAGCTCGCCGCGGCTGACGTTGATCAGCACCACGCCGTCTTTCATCTTGGCAATGGCGCCCGCGTCGATGATGTTGCGGGTGGAATCCATCAGCGGCACGTGGACAGTGATAAGGTTGCTATCGCGGTAGAGCTCATCCAGCCCTACGTACTCAACGCCTTCGCGCGCGGCGAGGTCTTGGGCGGGGTAGGGGTCGTACGCCAAGATCTTGCACCCAAAGCCGCCCAGGTAGTCTATGACGGCGCGGCCTATGCGCCCGGTGCCCATCACGCCCACGGTCATGGTGCGCAGCTCACGGCCAAGCAGGCCTTCAAGCGAGTAGTCGTTCACCTGCATGCGCCAGATGGCGGGCTTGCACTTGCGCAGCGCCATGAGCATGAGCATGATGGCGAACTCCGCCACGCCGTAGGGCGGGTAGGTGGTGTTGCACACGCGGATGCCGGCCGCCTTCACGGCGGGCAGGTCTATGTGGTTGAAGCCCACGCAGCGGCTGGATACGTAGCGCACGCCCAGCTGCTGCAGGCGTGCCACAATGTCTGCGGTGAGCAGCGACTTGTTGGTGATGACGATGGCCTCGTACCCTGCGAGCGCATCGATGTTCTCCGCGCTCAGGGGCTCTGCCACGGCGTCGATCGAGTAGCCATCCGGCAGCGCGGCGGCGGCGCGGGAGAATGCCGCCTGCTCATCGGGGCGAAGTTCATAGAGCTTGATCTTCATGGTGGATCGGTCCTCTCATGGGTCCGGAAAAAAGCTGTAGATACGCCATGATTCTTCCCGCGGTGCGCCAACTCGATACCCCACCGTCTATGTGGGGACAGGCGGAGCGCGCCGGGACCCCGTGCGCGTTTGGGCGCGGTGCGTGTGCGGTTACCGATACCGGGCTAGAGCAATTAACCCCAAAAGAACGGGGATATTTGTGACAAAGGTGTGGTGGGTTTTGCAATTTGGACGAGTTTTGGCTGGCATTACCAAACCATAGCATCGCTGTAGCCAACTATCTTCGCAGCTAATAAGCACAGTCTGCGCTCGCCGTGTTATCAAAAGATAAATTGATACCGTTGCAAGCACACCCATTGAGTACAATCTTGAGCACAGCTCATTTCTTGATGTAGCGAGGAATGCGGCCGTTCAAACATATCGTGCGCAAAAGGGGCGGTGCCTGGTGTGGGCCCTGGATGTCGCGCGAGTTCTATATGCCAGCTTTTCACCGTTTACGGTGGGGGCGAAGCCATGCGCTTGCGTGGTGTGGGTTCTACCTACTTATACGCAGCCGCAGGGAGGGACGGATACTATGAGCGAGAACGCTGCGCGCTCATCGTTAGAGACTTGCCAAAAGCCTGGGTCTTCTATACCCATCGAGGGCCCCGGCGATACGGGCGAAGGCCATAAAATCCAAAAGGAGAGATCCTCGGGTGATTGGTATGTTGTCCAGGTTCCTACCGGTCAAGAAACCGCCATGTGCCAGATAATCCAGCGCGTGGCGGGCAAAGACGTTCTCAGGGAATGCTTTACGCCGCGCTTTGCCACGGAGAAAAAGGTCAAGGGCCAATGGGTGCCGGCAGAGTCTCTGCTGCTGCCCGGCTATGTGATCGCTGTTACCAATGACGCCGTAGCGCTGTACGAGCGTCTTAAGAATGTGCATGCATTCACGCGTTTGCTAGTATCTGGCGAGGTGTTCTGTCCTTTGGACCAAGATGACCGCGCGTGGCTGGGGGCCTTCACCAATGAGGGCGACCGCGTGATTCCCATGAGCAAGGGCTTTATGGAAGGCGACAAGGTTGTGGTGTTCAGCGGACCCCTCAAAGGAAGGGAGGGCTGCATCACCAGCGTCAACAGGCGCAAGAGCGTGGCGTATATAGAACTGGATATGTGCGGACGGCGCGTAAAGACTCGCATCGGCTTAGGGATTGTGAGGAAGCGTCGGTGTCCGGGGGAATCAACAGCACAACGATAAATAGTGCCTCAACTGCAGCAAGCGTTGGGGTAGAGCCGGAAGCGGGGGAACGGATCGATCCTGCCACCAACAACGCCGTGCCTGTGAGCAAAGAGCGCGCCGAATACGTGGCCAAGGCGGGCCCGTACGACCGCTACCAGGCCATGCAGGACCTGCGCGACGCCAACCAGGGCAAGTGGGTGTACCGCGCCTGCCGCCGCGTCTTCGACATCGCCTTCTCCGGCGCCGTGATAGCCGCGGGGCTCATCCCGGGCGCCCTGATCTGCGCGGCGATCCGCCTGGAGAGCCCCGGCAGCCCCATCTACAGCCAGACGCGCATCTGCCGCACCCACCGCGACGGGCGCATGCACGAGTTCACCATGTACAAGTTCCGCAGCATGTACGAGGACGCCGACGAGCGCCTGAAGGAGCTGCAGGGTTGCAACGAGGTCGACGGCGCGATGTTCAAGATGAAGGACGACCCGCGCGTCACCCGCGTTGGCCGCTTCCTGCGTTAACATTCCATCGACGAGTTCCCCCAGTTCATCAACGTCTTCCTGGGCCAGATGACGGTTGTGGGCCCGCGCCCGCCCCTGCCCTACGAGGTCGCCGAGTACGACGCCTGGGCCATGCAGCGCCTGGCGGTGAAGCCCGGACTCACCGGCTACTGGCAGGTGGGAGGGCGCTCGGACCTGGGCTTCGACGACATGGTGGAGCTCGACCTGAAGTACATCCGCGAGCGCAGCCTCCGGGTGAATTTCAGGACCATCCTGCAGACTATCAAGGTCGTCTTTACCGGCGAGGGGGCGTACTAGTGGGGCGCCCTCTAAAGATTGCGATGATCGGTCAAAAACACTACGGCAGTCGCGAAGGCGGTGTCGAGGTGGTGGTGACCGAGCTCGCGCGGCGCATGGCGGCGCTGGGCCACGAGGTCACCTGCTACGACCGCTCGGGTTCGAACGTCATGACCGGCGGCGCCGCGGATGCATGTGAGCGCGTCGTGGACGGCGTGAGGGTCGTGCCCGTCAGGACCATAGACAAGAAGGGCCTCGCCGCGCTGAGCTCATCGTTCTTTGCGACGCTCGCTGCGATTCGCCAACGTCCCGATGTGATTCACTACCATGCCGAGGGGCCGTGCGTGCCGTTGCGTCTCGCACACCTGATGGGTATCCGTACGGTGGCAACCATCCATGGCCTTGACTGGCAGCGCGCCAAGTGGGGCAAGCTTGCCAGCACGTACATCAAGCTGGGGGAGAAGGCTGCGGCCAAAAAAGCCGACGGCCTTATCGTCCTTTCAAGATCTGCCGAGCGATATTTCAAGGATATGTACGGTCGCGATTCGATAGTGATCCCCAACGGAATGGATCGAAAGATTCCGCGCCCGGCGGATTTCATTGCGTCCACGTGGGGACTTTCAGAAGGGGATTACCTCCTGTTCTTGGGTCGTCTGGTTCCAGAGAAGCGTCCAGAGTTGCTCATCGAGGCGTTCAAGGGGCTCGATACGGATAAAAAGCTGGTGATCGCTGGAGGAGGCTCGGATACTTCCGATTTCGAGTTGCATCTTCATGAGCTTGCTTCGGACGACTCGCGCATCGTGTTCACGGGTTTCGTGAGCGGTGAGCCGCTCGAGGAGCTTTATTCAAATTGCTACGCATATGTGCTGCCTTCAGATGTTGAGGGCATGCCCATGAGCTTGCTGGAGGCGATGGCTTACGGTCGATGCTGCGTGACGAGCGACATTCCCGAGTGCGCGGACGTGCTCGCCGGCAACGGCGTGACGTTTGAGAAGGGGAGCGCCGAGTCGCTGCGAACCGCTCTGCGCGCCCTGCTGGCAGACACCGGACGCGCCGGCCAGCTCGGCATCGCCGCGAGGGCACATGTTGAGAAGACATACGCCTGGGATTCCGTTGTTGAGCGGACCTTTGCCGTCTACGAGGGGGAAGCCCGATGAAGATCATTCTGGTGAACAAGTTCCATTACCGAAAAGGTGGGGCCGAGACCTACTACCTCACTGTAGGGTCCGAACTCGAGCGCATGGGGCACGAGGTCGCTTATTTCTCTATGAAGCACCCGAACAACCTGCCATGCAAATGGGACAAATACTTTGTCACACAGCGTGAGTACAACGATGTCAAGAATCCTCTCTCTGCAGTCCGCGATGGCATTGCCCTCATCTATTCGCCTGAGGCCAAGAGAAATTTCCAGGCCCTATGTGAGGAATTTCGTCCGGATGTTGTGCATCTCAACAACGTTCACAGGCAGATAACCCTGTCCATTCTAGATGCCCCCTATCTAAAGGAGCATCATGTGCCCGTCGTCTACACGGCGCATGACTACGTGACCATTTGCCCTGGCTACCTCATGCTTGATGGTGAAGGGCGCGTTTGCGACGCTTGCCTCGAAGACGGCAAGTACCGCCATTGCATCGAGAACCGCTGCGTCAAGGGGTCGCGCGCCAAGAGCGCGCTTGCGGCGCTCGAGGCGTCCTTCAACAGGTCGCACCACTCCAACGAGCGGATCGACCGCGTCATCGCCCCCTCGAGGTTCATGCGTTCAAAGCTCATCGAGGGCGGCTGGCCAGAGGGCAAGGTCTTGGCGCTTCAGAACTTCGCGGACGATGCTATCCTCGCCCGCGCCTCGGGGGTGGCGAATGACGTGACCGATAGGGAGAGCCCCTACCTTCTCTTCTTTGGTCGCCTTTCTGCAGAGAAGGGCGTTGATGTGCTGCTTAGGGCGTTCGACGCGGCGGCTCCGTCGCTGCCTCGGGACATGCGGCTCATCGTGGTCGGCGATGGTCCCGATGCCGCCGAGTTCAGGGAACTCGCCGCCTCGCTGGATAGCGCCTCGCGCATCGAGTTCGCTGGCTACCAAACCGGGGACGCTCTCCAAACGTATGTCGAGAGGGCTTCTCTCGCCATCGCGAGCTCGCGATGGCGAGAGAACATGCCGTACTCCATCGTGGAGGCGTTCGCAGCGGGCACGCCCGTTGTCGGCGCGCGCATAGGCGGCATCCCCGAGCTCGTCGCAGACGGCGTCACCGGCTTTGCATGTGATCCCGGCGACGTCGCAACCATGGCGGATGCCATGGTCCGCGGCGCCGAGGCGTTCCTCGACGCTCCCGTGTACGTGCGGATGCAGGAGAGCTGCCGCGCCTACGTCCGCGAGAACTGCTCGCGCGACAAGTTCATGGACCAGCTCGTTGAGCTGTATGAGGAGGCCGTCAATGGCTAATGGCCACAAAAGCATCAAGCGGATCGTGCACCGCTCCTGCGAGGAGATCGGGGCGACGGTCCGCATCGCCAGGGCTACCTCGTGGCCAGAGGCGATCAATACGTTTCGTGCGAAGCTCGACATTCAGGTCATGAGTCGCAATGGCTACAAAGAGCCCCCTGAGGTGAGGGAGCGCCTGTTGCGCAAACACGAGACGGTCCTCAAGTACTTGGAAGGACGCTTTGGCGATTATTACGCTTCGTATGACTACGGGGCGCCGCTTCCACCACTCGACCCCGCTCTCGAGGGCAAGATCTGGATGTGCTGGTGGCAGGGTGAGGAAAACGCGCCGGAGATCGTTCGCGCCTGCATCGACTCCGTACGCAGAAATGCTGGCGGTCACGAGGTCGTCGTCATCACGGACGAGAATCTTTCCGAGTACGTCGACATCCCTGAGTGGGTGCTCGAGAAGGTGCGCGCAGGGGTGATGTCGAGGACGAATCTCTCTGACCTTCTGAGGCTCTTGTTGCTCGCAGAGCACGGTGGCATGTGGCTCGATGCGACCTTCTTTTGCAGTGGTTCGCTGAAGAGCTACCTAGACCTCCCCATGTGGTCCATCAAGAGGCCCGACTACCTGCATGCGTCTGTGGCGTGCGGCATGTTTGCCGGTTACTCGCTCGCCTGCGATGCCGCAAGACGTCGCCCCTTCGTTGTCGCGCGTGACTTCTTCTTGGAGTACTGGCGCAAGAGCGACAGGCTTATTGACTACCTTCTCGTCGATTACCTCATCGTCCTCGCCCAGCGCCACGACCCCGCAATCGCTGCGGCGTTCGCCACGATCGAGCCCAACAATCCCCGTTGCGACGATCTAATCTCGTTGCTCGATAAGCCATTCGATCGGCGAGTTTGGGATGACCTGAGCTCTGATACAAGACTTTTCAAGCTGACTTGGAAGCAGGAGTTCTCGCGGTCTTCTGAGGGTTGTTCAACTTTCTATAATGCGCTGTTAAATGGCGCTTTGATCTAGCATGAGGATAGGACGGGTTGTCCATTGTCTAATCCAATTTTGAGCGTAGTGGTTCCAATCTATAATGTGGAACGTTTTTTACCCAAGTGTCTGGATAGCATTCTGGGACAAACTCTTGATGGTGTTGAAATCGTCTGCGTTGATGACGGGTCTCCCGACGGGAGTGGTGAGATTGCGGACGCCTATGCCATGGTGCATCCCAATATCAAGGTAGTTCATCAGGTAAATGCTGGTTTGGGACCCGCTCGTAATACAGGAATCGAACATTCTACAGGTAGCTACATAGCATTTGTTGATTCCGATGACTGGATTGTTCCTGAACTCTATTCGAATTTGATTGAGACGGCTTACAGGACGAATGCCGATATTGTTGTCAGCGGTCACTGCGATGCGACTGAAGATGCCATTCTTTTAAAAAAAGTTCATCCGTTGGCTGGTAAAGTATTGGACAGTGCTGAGAAGATAGCCGAAATGAGGTTGAATCTTTTCGGCCATGGGCTTCATGATAGCGTTGTAGAAGCTTTTCCTATGTCGTCCTGCATGTCCATATATAGCAGGGACCTCATCAAGGGGAATTCCCTCCGTTTTCATAACGTCATATCAGAGGATATCGTTTTCAATCTTCATGCTTATTCGCTCGCGAATGTAATCGCCTTTACATCTGACATGGGATATCGTTACCGCAAAGAGGGGCAGGAATCGATAACCGGATCTTTTAAACCAGACTTACTTGCAAAATACGAAGAGCTTATTGCAACGCTAATGACTATTGCCGATGCTGATGCGCGCCGTGACGAGGCGATTGATCGAGTAAAACGTACGAGCATTGATTATTGCCGACTATATGTCGGGATTCTCGCTCAATCAGATATGGCGAGATCAGAGAAGCTTACTTGGCTTACTCGATTGGTGAACAGTGACTTTTTTGCCAAGTCGAAGGAGTATCCCATAACTTCTCTGCCTCTCCAGCAGAGGGTGTTTCATAGATGCCTGATGAATGGGCGGTTTAACACGGTTTTGGCAATGGCAGGTATTCGTATTGCAGCTAAAAAGTGGAGGCGGGGTATGAGCGGTGCAAACTAATTTGCTGTCCGGTGAATCCACTGTTTTTCGAAACAATTTGTCGCGCATATTGAATACACCGATCAGTAGCAAGGTTATCATATATGCTATGTTGATTTACGTCGTTGTGATGCGATATGCAACGACAGCTCTTTCTTTCCCCGGCTACGCTTCATTTCTTCTAGACGTTTTGAATGTTCTCGCTCTGGTTTTTGCGCTTAAGAGACGACGGGCGCTTCATGGCATCGGGTTCAAAGCGGTCATTTTTGTTTTCGCAACCTATTGTTGCGCATTGCTTATCACCGATATATTGAATGGCGTGCAATTGCCCCTAATTGCATGGGCAATGAGAAACACGTTTAGATTATTTGTTTTCTTCTATGCCTGTGTCGCGCTGCTCGATAAGTCCGATATCGACCGATTATTCAAAATGATGTTCTGTATGCAGATCATCAATGTCATCGTGACGCTCTATCAGTTTGGCGCTCTTGGGCTTAGGCAAGATTATCTCGGTGGCATCTTCGGCATCGCTGAAGGGTGCAATGCGTATACCAATGTCTTTATGTCGATGCTGCTGGTTTATTACGGTTTTAAATGGCTTGATGGTGATAAAGGCTGCACCGCTAAGCTGCTATTCGTCGTTGTATCTTCACTGATTATTGCTGCGCTTGCGGAGCTTAAAGTTTTCTTTCTGGAGTTTGCCTGCTTGGTTGTCGTCCTTTCTTTGATGAGGATTGGTAAAGTCCGTTCAATTTTGGGAATTCTGATAAGTGTTGTTGCTTTGATCATGGGCCTTCAGGTCTTCAAAGCCGTCTTTCCCCAAGCTTATAGCGACATGATGGATATCGATGAAATGGTTGCGTATTCGACTGAGGGGATGGCTGGCTATGAGCTGAGTAGATTTGGCTCATTCGAGCAAATCGATTCGCTCATCTTTAACAAAGATCCTGTGCGCTTGGCCTTTGGGGTCGGTTTTGGCGGAGCGGAGGAATCAAATATCTCCCTATTTACAAGTTCTTTCTCCCAGGTTTGGGGGTATTTGAATTATCGATGGTTTACACATCAGATGACATTCATTGAAACGGGGTATGTCGGTTTTTGTTTGTTTGTCATGGTGTTCGTCGTTTATGCCATTTGGTTGATGAAGAAAGTGAAAAGAGTCCCGGAAAGCAAGGTGCTTATCCAGTTTTCGTTCATTATGACGCTGTTTACCATTTTTAATTTCTGGTACAACTGCGCGACTCGAATTGAATGCTGCTATTTCATCGCCTTTTCCCTCGCGGTGGGTGCGATAGCTGTAAGGGCCTCGTTTTCCAAATCGCGCTAACGATATATAAATGGAGTTTTTCCTATGCCGATCAAAGAATTCGTTCGAAAAATCGTCTTTGGCCCCAAGGCATCGTCCGCGTCCTATGTCGCCTATCTTCGCTCCCTGGGAATGGTCATCGGCGACAACACTATGATCTACTCGCCCCGATATTGCACCATCGATGAGACCCGTCCTTGGATGATCGAGATTGGAAGCAACGTCTCCATCACCAAAGGGGTTACCATCCTCACACATGGCTACGATTGGAGCGTTTTCAAGGGGATGTACGGCGACGTTTTGGGGTCGGCTGGCCGCGTCGAGATCGGCGATAACGTCTTCATCGGGATGAACTCCACCATCCTCAAAGGCGTGACCATCGGAGACAACGTGGTGATAGGCGCTAATTCTCTCATCAACAAGGATGTGCCGAGCAACTCGGTCGTGGTCGGCAATCCGCAGCGCGTGGTCTGCGATATCGACGAATACCTGGAAAAGCGTCGTGCCGCCCAGCTGGACGAGGCTCGGGACCTCTATGCGTGCTGGCGCTCCAATTCACCCGATGGCAAGCGGGGGGGGGTACCTCCCCGGGAGATATTCTCCGAGTTCTTCTGGCTGTTCGAGCCGCGCGGCCGGGGGCCGCTCTCGTGCGAGCAGTTCGAGGCGACGATGCGCCTGCGCGGGACGGAGGCCATGAGCTACGAGCGCTTTATGGCAATCGACCCGCTCTTCGGGTCATATGAGGAGTTTATCGGGTATCTCGACGCCGTCCGGTAGCGGCGTACGGGGAGGTGACCTTTTATGAAGACGTTCATGCTCGTGGGGGACGCGACCGACAACGCCGGGCCCTCCAATGTGCATCGCGAACTCATCGCGCATTGGCCCGCGGAAGAAGGGCTCTTGGTGCCTCGCTGGTCGAATGCGGTCTCCAAGCTTATGAGCGTAGTAGCCGCCTCCATGCGCTGCGATGTGCTGCTGACCACGGGTGTGGGACGATTGGGCGCTATAGCCTGGGCGATCGCACGAAAGCGCAACGTTCCCGTCATCGTGCTCGTCCATGGGTATCTGCCCTATGAGAACGAGGTCAACAACCTTGGCCTTTCCGATGAAATCGTCCGAGAATGGCGTTTGATGCTTCATACGGCGGATGTTGTGGTGACCAATTCGGAGTTCCATGCGGATTGCCTTCGCGCTGCGGAACCAGATATCGCGGAAAAGGTACGTTGGTTCAATCTGGGTATCGAGCCGTTTGTCCCTTGCGACCATGTTTCGCAGGGCGATGCGATCAGGGTCGCCGTGAGTGGCGGGACGCGTCCCATCAAGGGAAACGAGGTCGTGGCACGCGCGGTGTCGGTTTTACAGCAACAGGGTCATCGAGTCGAGTTGCTCGTGTTCGGACGCGCTTACGCTGACAACCCTCAGCTCGAAGGTGCCTTACGAGTGTGCGAAGGACGCATGGTGGGTCAGGTATCGCAGCGCGCATTTCTCGATACCCTTTCGGGGATCGACGTTTTCGTCATGAATTCGCGCCGAGAGAGCTTTGGTATGAGCGCGATCGATGCCCTGGCGGGGGGGCGTCCCTTCTTGTTTCGCGCAACTGCGGCGTTACGGGCGTTTTAGCGCTCGAGGAAGGGGACATCGTCTTCGACTGCGAAGACGAGAGCGAGGTCGCGCGAAAGATCTTGCACCTTGCATCGCATCCCAACTCCCAGCGTCTGTATGATGCTTTGGACTTTGATGCGCTGGGCTGGGATGTGGCGGCGAAACGACTCTGTGATGCTTGTCGCGAGGCCGTAAGCATCGCTGCTGATAAATAGGCTCGGGCTTAAGCGCTGGCCCGCTCGCCGACGGCGTGCGCCGGCGCGGCCGGCGCAATTTGAGATTCATTAGGAGATACCACGTGGACATCTACCTTTCCACCATCATCGATTCGTATAACTACGGCACCGTGCTGCAGGCCGCCGCGACGACCGACCTTTTGTCGCCGTATGGCAACGTGAGGGTCATCGACTACTGCCGCCCGCACTGGACCACGCGCGGCTGGATCGATGCAAGTCTTGCCGATCCTTCGCATGGACGTCTGGTGAACGCCCTCAAGCTCGTTCTCAAGGCGCCTTTTCGTGCGCGCGAACATCGCAACTTTCGTTCTTTCGTCGAGCGTCGCCTGAACCTTTGCGACGCGCGGCCTTTTTTGACGGGCGGGGATTTTGATTCGACTGCCATGTATTGCGTCGGCAGCGACCAGACATGGAACGCTGAGTGCAACTACGGGCTCGACCCAGTGTACTTTCTCGAGAACGTCCCGGCCGAATGCAAAAAGATATCCGTCGCCGCGAGTTTCGGTCGCTCCGCTCTACCCGAGAACGAGGTGGCGGGCACGCGCCATCTTCTGGCCTCGTTCGATGCGATCTCCGTTCGTGAGAGCTCCAGCGTTGCGATTCTCGATGGCATCGGCATCGAGGGATCGGTTGCACTTAAGGATCCCGTGCTGTTGTGCCGCAGCTCCTACTGGAACGACCTAACCGCGCAGATTCCGCGTCACCGGGAGCTGTACGTCCTGGTATATATGCTCAATGAGAATCCGCGCATGGTGGAATATGCCGGGCTGTTGGCGCGTGAGCAGGGTATGAAGGCGAAGATCATCACATTTAATCCGCTCAAGAAGGCCCCCGATGGTCTTGAGGCGATATGCCTGCCGTCGCCCGAGGAGTGGGTCGCGGCGTTTCGCGATGCTTCCTACGTGGTCACCGATTCGTTCCATGGGACATGTTTCTCGCTGCTGTTCGAGAAGCCCATGGTCGTGTTCAATCCTCCGCGCTTCTCCGTGCGCCTGGCGGACGTGCTCGCTGATTTCGGGCTGTCGGAGCGTCGTGTTGCGGACGGCACGCCGGCTAACGAGGTACGCGTGCACGAGCGCACAATCGACTGGGATGCTGTAAGGCGTGCCAAGCAGGGCTTCTCTGCCGAGGCGAACCGCTTCCTGGATGCCTGCTTTGCCGAGGGCGTGGCGGGCACCCAAAGTCGCGAAGATCTTGCGATTTCGAGGTAGTCGCAGATGGTACAGAGTCGCGCGAGGTATCTCCTCAACAACACATTGATATTCGCTTTGAACAACATAGGGACGAAGCTCATCACCTTCTTTTTGGTGCCGCTCTATACCTATACGCTCGCCGCCGCGGAATATGGCGTCGCCGACTTGGTGACCACGATCACGTTCGTGCTGGCGCCCATCCTCACGCTCAACCTGGCCGAGTCGGTCGCCCGTTTCCCGCTCGATGAGGGCGCGGATGCAGGCAAGATCATGACGGTCGGAGTCGCCGTCTTGGCGCTCTCATCGGTGGTCGGGCTTCTCATCATGCCTGTGAGCCAGCTGTTTGAGTCGGTTGCGGATTATGCGGTGCTGATCTACCTGTATTGCATCGCCACCTCGGCGTTCACCATGTCGCAGTGCTTCTTGCGTGGCACGGAGAAGCTGCGTGCGATGGCGCTCTCCAATATTCTCAACACCGCCCTGACCGCGCTTCTGAACATCCTGTTCCTCGTGGTGCTCGGCTGGGGCGTCTCGGGTTATCTGCTCGCGTATATCGTGGCGATGTTCGCTTCATCGGTATTCGCAGCGATTTCCGGCGGCTTGGTCAAATACCTCAGGCACCCTGTCATCGATCGCGAGTTGGCGCGGCAGATGATCCGCTATTCGGTTGTGCTCATCCCTAACACGTTCATGTGGTGGATCATCAACTCCTCTTCTCGCGTGGTGGTGGCAGCGCTGATCGGATCTGCGGCGAACGGCATGTTGGCGGTCTCGTACAAGCTGCCGTCTATCGTCACGGTGGTGTCGAACACCTTTACCCAGGCGTGGACCTATTCTGCTATTCACGAGGACGCCAGCGAGGATCGCGACCGGTTCACCTCAACGGTGTTTGACAAGATGCTGACCGTTTTGGGTTTGGTGACGGTGCTGCTCCTCGCCAACATCAAATGGCTCACGGCGCTTTACGTTGCGCCCGCCTATGTGGGGGCATGGCACTATTCCGCATGGCTCCTGGCGGGTAATCTCATGCTTACGTTGGGGACCTTTTTAGCTACGCCGTACTCCGTGCATAAGGATAGCAAGGGAATGCTGCTGTCCGGCATGATGGGAGCGGTTATGAACGTTGTGGTGATGCTCGCCCTCGTTCCCTTCGCGGGGCTCACGGGCAGCGTTGTTGCCACATTTGCGAGCTACGCCGCGGTGTGCCTATTCCGCTTCTTCCATACCAAGAAGTATGTGGGGATCCATGTGCGGCTGCGCAGGCATGCCCCCATGATTATCTCGGTCACGTTGCTGGTGTGCTCGTCTACATGGTTCGATGGGCTATATACGCCGATCGCGGTCGCGTGCACGGTGGCTACGTGCGCGTCATATTGGAGAACGTTCAAGGCGGCGTTGAATGCCATCGTCCTGCGCTTCGCTCGATAGCGGGGAAGTGCCTGCGTTGGGTTCCGAATTGGATTGGGGGATTGGAATGGATGCAAACGTACCGTGCCTTGCCGTTGTGAACGATTCGCGTAACGAACTGATGGCGTCATCTTCCGGCGGGGTGTTTTCGATTCTCGCTCGTCACGTTCTGGGCGAGGGCGGGGTTGTGTACGGCCATGCATTCACAGAAGGCCTTCACGTGAAGTGCGTCCGGGTCGATTCCATCGAAGGTCTGGATTGTCTGCGCGGATCGAAGTATGTTCAGAGCGATATGGGCGATGCAATGCGAGGGGTTCGCGATGACCTGCGCTCGGGCGCGCCGGTTCTCTTCAGTGGCACGCCTTGCCAAGTCGATGGTTTGCTCTCCTTTCTCGATGGGGGCCATGACAATCTCCTCACGGTTGATATCGTGTGCCATGGTGTTCCCAGCTGGGAGTTCTTCAAGGATTGCATCGATGCTGAGTTTGCTGGACGTGATCTCGTTGAACTCCGTTTTCGAGACAAGCGCGAGGGCTGGGGCTGTGGTGGTGGTGGGACCGTTCTTCATAACCAAAAATTGAAGGACGTCCCGTTTGCACCGGAGGTTTCGTATTACTACAAGCGGTTTCTTGCTGGAGACGTATATCGCGAGAGCTGCTATCGGTGTCCCTATGCCGGGGGCGAACGTCCGGGCGATCTCACAATCGGTGACTTCTGGGGTATCGATTCCGCTGATGCAGGGCTCGACCCTCGTCGCGGCATCTCGTTGGTGCTCGCGAACTCTCACAAGGGCCGTGAGCTGCTGCCCGTGATAAAGAACTTCTCTACATGGGCGGAGCGTGATGCGCTGGAGGCGGTAGCCGGCAATGACCAGCTACGTCACCCGACGCCTCGGCCCAAGGAGCGTGATGCGATTCTTAAGCGGTGGCGCGAACGCGGCATAGAGTCCCTTGAGGATCAATACAGACGCGAGACAGGCCACTCCGCAATGAGGTGGAGGGTCTTGAGGTTGCTCAAGAGAGTTTTGAGACCCTTGTTGAGACGAGAGGATTAGTTGCAGGTGATAAGCTATGCCTAACAAACCGGTGCCGGTGCTATGGACCGATCCTAGCCAATGCTGTGGCTGCAGCGCTTGTTTTGTGGCGTGCCCTAAATGCGCCATCACGATGAAACCAGATGAGTTTGGCTTCCTCTACCCTGTGATCGACGAGGCTCTGTGCGTTGGTTGCGGCGCCTGTGTTAAGGTCTGCGCGTTTAAGGGGAAGCTTGATTAGGCTCGCATCGTCTTTCTCAAGTCCTTCATGTGCGGTGATGGATTTTAAGGGAAAGCGTCTGGGCGTTCTCAGGGGGTTTGCGGGCTTTGCGTCCCTGTTACTTCTGCTATTCTCATTGTCGCTCATTTGGGTGCTCACGGAGCAGACCCCTACGCAAACAGGCGATCTGACCAGGTGGTTCGCCAATATAGTCGACGACGTGCGTAGAGGAAGCGCCAAGGAATCTGATTCCGAGGCTGGCGAGGGGAAACCCGATTCATCGGCGCAAACGTCCCCTTGTTCCATCGTCGAGCAACCAGTGGACTGTAGTGTTCGGATTGGCGAGCTCGTTTCTTTTAAGGTGGTGGCGAATGATGCCGTGGCGTACCTTTGGGAGTGTACGGACCCCGGCACGCCTGGCTGGTATCAAATTGGCGGGGTGGATGCCACTAAGGCGAAGTATGAATTCGAGATGACGAAGGACCTCACCTGGATGGAGGAATGCGACATCAGGTGTTTGGTCACCTTTGCAGATGGCTCATCCTCCTACTCAGATGAGGTGCACATAGAGTTCCGCGACGTGATGAGGGAGGGCAAGTCTTTCCGACGATTTGCCCATATCATCGAGTTTGGGGCGGTGGGCTTATTCGCCGCCTTGAGCGCGTTGCTCTTGCTTGGAGACAGGTTTTCGCTGCACCAACTCGCAGCTGGTTGCCTGGTTTTTTGCATGCTCAACTCCCTTTTGGATCAGCTGCATAAGCTATTCGTGCCCGGTCGCGAGTTTGATGTGATCGACCTCGGTCTCGATGCGATCGGGTATGCGTTAGCGATTTCATTGATTTTCGGGGTGTGGAGGCATCTTCATCGGTCATCTTTAAATAGAAGCTCAGTCAGCTCTGGACTCGAAAGCAAGGTGTGAAAATGATGGCTCAGCGACCTTTGGTTTCAGTTATCGCGCCCGTTTACAATGCCTCGGATTACCTAGCCGCAACGCTTCGTTCCTTCGAAGGGCAGAGCTACGGCAATGTGGAGTGGGTTCTGGTCGACGATGGCTCTACCGATGGTTCGGCCCAGGTTTGCGCCGAATGGTGTGCTGCCGATCCGCTTCACCGCCGTTTGTTCCGCAAGAAGAATGGCGGTGCCTCGTCGGCTTGAAATACGGGCCTGGAGCACGCTGTGGGAGCATATGTCCTCTTTTGGGACAGTGACGACACCCAATCCTCCTCGGCTATCGAGAAGCTTGTTGAATGCTCTCATGGGTTCGATGGTGTATCGGTTTGCGCCATACGAAGAATGCTGCCCGATGGAAGGGAACGCGACTTATTTACTTGCAGGCGCCACGAGCCGACACCGGAAGAGGCCCTCGATGAATGGTTGAGGGGGGTGTCGACAGGTCCATACACCAAGCTGGTTCCGAAGCGGCTCCTCATCGACAATGGCATCAGGTTCGAGGATGGCGTCACCAACGAGGATGTTCTATGGACGGCGGAGGTTTTCGCCGCTGCGGACTCGGTGGTCTTCATCGGTGAGGCGCTCTATTTCTATTTTGCCCGTGAGGCTAGTGTCACCAGCTCCTTTGGCGAGCATACCGCAATCGTGGTTCGCAACTGCCGCAAGCTCGAGGAGATGGTCCAGACAAATTACCCCTCGCTGCACGAATCGTGCTCGGAGTACTGTGCGAAGGCGTGCTGGAGCGTGATCCTGGCAGCCTCAAGGGGCGATAATAGAAAAAGGTTTCCAACGGTCTACGATCTGGCCATGCGCGAGCTCGCGGAGAGGGGCGACGATATTGCGAGGTATTGCAACTCCCCCAAGGAGCTGCTCTTACGATTCCTTGTCTCGACGCATCTCTACGGTCTCATCAAGAAATGAAGGTGGGCACAACTGACGTTGGCGGTGCTGCATGCTGCTTCACGTCCGTTGGTAAAGCATTTGGGAGAAACATGTCTTCAAATAACCAACCTGTGGCGCCGGGTAAAACCGCTCCGGGGGGGTGCTCGCAACTCGTCCATTGAGTTGCTGAGGATTCTCTCCATGTTTATGATCCTGCTCCATCACCTTGTGGTGCACAATGTCGTCGACTACAAGGCCATGGATCCCGGGATCTTTAGGTTCCTGCTCCAATTCCTCTTTGTGAGCGGTGGCAAGGTGGGCGTCGTCATCTTCTTTGCGATCTCGGCATGGTTTATGGCCGATGCCGCCACTGGCGTCAAGGCGTCGCTGCGGCGCGTCTGGATGCTCGAGAAAGAGGCCCTGTTTTACGGCGTCGTTCTCGGCTTTGGCTGCTACCTCACCATTGATGGTGTTGGACTCGGTGCTTTGCTGCACGGTGTCTTCCCCCTTATGTCCTCGATCTGGTGGTACACGACCGCCTATGCTGGGTTCCTCATCGTGTTCCCGTTCTTGGCAGACGGACTTCGTGCCCTGGGACGCAAGCGGCACCTTTCATTATGCGCGGTCCTGTTCTTTGTGATCGGCGTTGTTGGTTTGTTGCCCGTCTCGCCGGTTGTCACGGGCGCGATGGGAATGATGTATCTCTTTGTTCTCATTTCCGCCTACAAGTGGTACGTTGCGCCCGAGCACGCCTTTGACCCGCTAAAGCTCATCGCGGTCGGTGCGATGCTCTTGCTCCCTTATGTGCTCGCGTCGCTTGCGGCCAAGGCGTTGCTCGATGTCTCCACGGGTGCCTACATCACAAGCGAGACCAAGACGCCCATCCTCCTTATAGGTTTTGGCATCTTCTTGTTGTTTGAGCGCATGCATTTTTATAGCCCTGTGGTCAACAAAGTTGCAGCATGCTCGCTGTCCGTCTATCTCATAACCGAGTTTCCGGCTATCGCGAGCCGTATGTGGCAGGGGCCGTTTAGCCTCGATGTCATGGCGGCGTCGCCTGCGGGGTTTGCGTATGCGATCGCGCTTTGCATTGCGGTGTATATTGCGTGCACAGCCTTGGATGGCACGAGGCGCTGGTTGTTCTCCAAGGGCATCGATGCTGCTTGGAGCGGCTTCTTCGAGCGGTCGTGGGGCTTGCTCGCCACCCGTGGGCGCACGGTGCTCGGTAAGGCTTGCGAGCTATTGCGGTAGTTGTGTTTCGTCAAGTAGATTTGAGCAGAAGGCGCAATAACTTATGAGCAGGATGCGCACATCCCGTGCGCATCCTTTTTGAGCGCCTTTTCCCTACATGAGGGCATGGCGCACGCGGTAGGACTCCCCTTTGAACTGCACGAGCCTGCCGTGGTGGACGATGCGGTCGATGACCGCCGCCATCTGGTCGTCTCCAAAGACTTGGAACACGAGGCGCGTCTCCGGCCTGGTGGAGAAGCCCGCGGCCGAGGAGGCCCCCTCCAACCTCTACATCGTGGGACGCTACCTGCTCTCGCCGCTGGTCATGGACCTCTTGGCCGACCGGGAGCCCGGCAAGGGAGGGGAGATCCAGCTGACCGACGCCATGGCCCGCTCGCTCGAGCGCGAGGCCATGTACGCCGTCGTCATCGACCCGCTGTCCGGCTACGACACCGGCACCCCCTCGGGCTGGATCGCGACCAACGCCCTCATGGCGGCCTCCGACCCCCGCTTCGCCGACGAGTTCTGGGAGGCCATCGACGGGCGCGGGGGATTGGTCCGTCGCTAGGCGACCTCGTCCAAACGCTCGTCCACATACGCTGGCTAGAACTAGTCCAGCGTGTTCATACCGACAGCTTGCTTGAATGGAATGCCTCAACCGTTGCGGTTGGGGCATTTTCTTTTAATCATCTATTGGTTTGCAGCGGTTCCTAAAGTCCAGCCTGCCTTGTGGCATGCGCGCGTAATACAACGTCTCCATTAGAACAACATGAACACATGTTCTGTTTAGCTCAATTACCTGCGGGTTTATTTTAAACTTTTTTGCCTAATCCAAAACCAAACTATAGTCAAGACTTTTATTGCCAAACGGTTCGTAGTTGCTAAACTAATAGGTTGCGATATATGGCGATTTCTGTCGAGATGTCAAGAGCATGTTTTTCGATGTGCGTCAGCAATCGCGGAACAGTGTATACGACATGCGACCGAACGCCAAGCAAACCGCATTTTCCCAAGAAGGAGGGAACGCCTGGTGAGTGATGCAAAAGCCACCCAGCCGGTAACGGCAACAGAGCGCACGCGCGTCAACTTTGGAAAGATCCCCGAGGTGATGGAGCTTCCGAACCTTATCTCCGTTCAGAAGGAGAGCTTCGACCGCTTCATGACCGATGGGCTCCGCGAGGCTTTCAAGGAGTCCAGCCCCATTCAGAGCCAGAACCATATCCTGGAGGTCACCTTTGGTGAGCACCAGTTCGGCGACCCCGCGCACACCGTGGAGGAGTGCCGCGAGAAGGATATGACCTACCAGGCTCCGCTTCTCACCGATGTCCGCCTTACCAACAAGGAGACCGGCGAGATCAAGGAGCAGCTGGTCTTCATGGGCGACTTCCCCATGATGACCGATCAGGGCACCTTCATCATCAACGGTACCGAGCGCATCGTCGTCTCCCAGCTGGTCCGCTCCCCGGGCGTGTACTACAGCTCCGAGATGGACGGCGGCAAGCAGGTCTACAAAGCGCAGATCATCCCCGCACGCGGCGCTTGGCTGGAGTTCGAGGTCGACAAGCGCGACCAGCTGGTGGTCTCCATCGATCGCAAGCGCAAGCAGTCCGCTACCATGTTCCTGCGCGCGCTGGGCATCGCTACCACCAACGACGAGATCATCGAGATGCTCGGTGACTCCGATGTCGTGAAGCGCACCATCGAGCGCGATACCGCCCTCACCCGCGAGGACGCCCTCATCGAGATCTACCGTCGCCTGCGTCCGGGCGAGCCTCCCACCGTCGACGCCTCCCGCAGCCTGCTCGAGGGCCTGCTCTTCAATGCGCAGCGCTACGACCTGGCTCGCGTCGGCCGCTACAAGGTGAATAAGAAGCTCGGCCTCGACACCACCGAGGACGTTGCGGTGCTGACCGACGAGGACATCGTCGCCACCCTGCGCTACCTGCTCGAGCTTGCCGCCGGCACCCCCGGTTACAAGACCGACGACATCGATCACTTCGGCAACCGCCGCATCCGCACCGT